>Ga0007836_1000294_pt1 | contig 11693 bp, 21 predicted proteins | sample CryBogCBE23Oct07_FD_71205 | JGI IMG/M metagenome (GOLD analysis project Ga0007836, IMG submission 71205) | Freshwater microbial communities from Crystal Bog, Wisconsin, USA - CBE23Oct07 | ecosystem: Environmental > Aquatic > Freshwater > Lake | place: Crystal Bog, Wisconsin, USA | collected...
CAAAAAGAAATTCAAGTATATATTGTTTGTGGATTATTTACATTTGCTTATATTGTAGACTCTATTCATCCCATGCTCAGTAATACATATACTCATCAAAAAGAATTCGAATCCGGTCAACCCTGGTTGATTAGTAAAACCGGCCAAATAAACCATTAAAATTTCTGGTTGACATGCAGCATATATGTGCTATTATACAGCATCAAGGAGCGAGTCATGAAGTATCAATTTCCGCATATCAAGACCTTGGACGATGTACGCCCGGCTATCGAGGGCCGAGACGAGTTTATTGTTGCTGAGCGTCCCTGGGGCTATGTGGTAAACTACATGGTCAATATGCCGGATTCTTTTCCCGAGGTTAACTCCAAACTGGACGCAATACGTCGCGAGTGTCGTGGGATGCTGTTCTTCCCCAACGGCCGTATCATGGCTCGTCGATTTCACAAGTTCTTCAACGTACAGGAGCGTGATGAGACTCAACTACATTGTATTGACTTGAGTCAGCCGCATGTGATTCTCGAGAAGCTAGACGGCAGTATGATTACACCGGTAGAGACTGTAGACAGGTTTACTTGGGGTACCAAAATGGGTCTCACGGATGTTGCTGGTCCGGTTGCGGATTGGGTTCAACTGCATCAAAACTATCTCACATTTGCTCAGACACAGATGCAGATGGGGTATACACCCATCTTTGAGTGGTGCAGCCGCAAGCAGAGAATTGTAGTTGACTATCCAGAGGATCGGTTGGTATTAACTGCAATACGCAACACGGTTACTGGTGAGTATGTTCCACTTGAGGACATGCAAGATCTTGCCGAGGACTATGAGCTCGACTGTGTTAAGACCTATCCTGGTACTGCTGCATCATTAAAGCACCTCATAGCTGAGACTCGAGATGCTACAGGTATCGAGGGTTGGATCATTCGCTTTGCTGATGGTCATATGTTAAAATTGAAATCTTGCGAGTATCTCGCTTACCACAAGGCTAAAGAGTCAATTGCGTTTGAGAAGAACATTGTAGATCTGCTCGTAACTGAGAAGATTGACGATGCAAAGGCTTTTATGCTAGATGAGGATCGGCACCGAGTAGAGCGATTTGAGGCCGAATTTTGGGGCGGATTTAATAACAAGGAATTGGAACTTGAAGCCGAACTAAAAATGGCTGGGATAGCCACCAATGGTGACCGTAAGATGTTTGCGGTTGAGATTGCGCCGAAGATGGAGCCGGTAGCTCGGTCTCTGTTTTTTGCAGTTTGGGATGGCAAGCGTAACTTAACCGAAGAAATGATCTCTGTAATTCAGAAGAACACAGGATCGCAACCAAAATTAGATACTGTGCGTCATCTCTGGGGCGGAGCAACTTGGAACTACTCATTTAATGAGGAGGGGTAACTCTCCTCATGACCAATAGAGAGGTTATTACTCAAGAAGATATTAATCACCTCAACGAAGTAATGACTTGGCATAGATGTCTCATCGGCGGCAGCAACGTTGGAAATTATGAAAAACTTACCGAAGTTGATGAATGGGTTAAGTCTAATATCAATGGACGATATGATGGCGCTTTATTCATTTATTATTTTGAAGATTTAGAAGATGCTACTATGTTTAAGTTGAGGTGGTTATGACTAGTTTGAGTTGGCAATACAATGGAATAGCAAAGTGGTCAGAGATCTACGAATGGTGTCTTGATAACTTAAATGATAATTGGCATTATACTAACGGATTCGAAACTATATATTTCTCCAATGAAGAAGCATATGTATTGTTTATATTGAGGTGGTCATGAAAAAGATCAAAATCGATAAGTGGAAGTATTACGACGCAATCCTTTGGTGCATGACTAATATCAAAGGAAAGACGTGGAGTAGTGATCCAACTAATCACGAGTTATCATTTAAAAATCCCGGCGATGCTTTTATAGTTAGTTTGAGGTTCGGATGACTGTTACAGATTCTGTTACAGAACTTTATCCTTATCAAGTGAAAATACATGTCGACAAACACAAGTACGATGCTATGGGATGGAATAGACCGTGGATAAGGTGGTGCAAGGAAAATGTAGGTAACGACGAGTGGATTAACACTCTTCATTATGAACCGGAATTTGCTATGATTTACTATTTCAAGCATGAGACTCATGCTACTTGGTTTAAGCTGAGGTTCTCATGAGTCTTAAAGATTGGTATTACGATCCGGGTGAGCCACATTATATGACTGCTATTAACAAGTGGACTGAACCTCGTCGTCCATGTCATAGATTTTTCTTTAAAAAGGGTTTTATTCAAATTGAAGAATGGTTAGAATTGCATTTTAAAGAAGGCGAGTATGACAGTTTTGTTAGATTTAACAGTGGAGATCCTTTCTTGGAAGTTGATATATTTGACGAGAGCAATGCCATGTTGTTTCTATTGAGTTGGAGTACATGATGAATACCGTTGAAGAAAATATCATATCGTTAATGGACGAATTGAACAAGAATTCCAAGTTAGGCAAAGAAGAGTCTGTTAGTTTTATAGCAGATCTTCTTGTAACCATAGTGAAAAATAATGTGCCATCAGATCAACGACAGGGTGCAGCAATGACTGCTGCGGATTATATAAAACGAGTCAAGTCGGGCAACATTAAAGTAGCCAGAGGATTTTTTGGTAATTGGGCCAAATGGTTCCATGACAACCGTTGACGATAAATGGTATTGGTGTAATTCAGCTAAGAAACACTATATCCGCGATCCAGTAGATGGTGGTAAAATATTGAGAAACGATAGCAGAGACAAGTTGTTTGACTGGTGTGAAACACATTGTCAAGGCAAGTTTTGGATTGGTATGGGATTTGGGCAGTTTGAATTAGAGTCAGATGCTGCTCTATTTTTATTGACCTGGGGATAATATAGTTGACACGCAACCTTTATAATGTAATACTCGCAGTGTTGTCCTATCGGAGATTTTAAATGGCAGAAAACGAATTTTATACTCACGTACCAGTTGATTTGATCAAGGGTATTCAAAAACGTCTTGACAATCTTTCATTTTTAAAATGGTATGACGAACAGTTAAAAAACTTTGCATGGAAACCTACTCAACAAGAACGAGACAGATATTTGGCCATTGTTGAAGAGTTAGACATAGAACAGAGAGGGTAACATGTTTAGCCTAGCAGAATCGAACGCTGTTAAACTTAACCAAGGCGATCCGGGATGGTTTATTCCTGGTGATCTCTGTATGACCAGTCGAGCTGGAATTGAAATTTCTCCAGACTGTCCAAAACAATATGCACAATTACTACATCATATGATCTCAGAAGGTTGGATCAGACCTGTTGCTTATGTGAAAAAGACTGAGTTGATTTTTGATATGTTGAGAACAGAATGAGTGTTAATATAAAAGATATACAAGAATTTTTCATAATGTTTAAAGCACGGTTCGACAACGACGTCGAATTGCCAGCACTAGACACCTTTCCCAGTCTAGACGTGTTAAACTCATCTGATCCATTTTCAGCTGCTGTTCAAAAGACTATCGAAAAGGGTTATCAACTTAGTATTTCAATAAAACAATTAGAAAGACTTGTTCAAATATTAAAAAGCAAAGGTTTCTATCACGATGATGATTATACTCATAAGTTACGGGAAGAGGAACTAATTATGAGTAATCCGGAGTTGAAACATCTTCATGATCAATATAAGACTTACCTTTATATGTTAAATGGAGATCAGTACGATGGTTAAAAGTATTATCCATGTCAATCAGCATGTAATCCGTGCTAATAAAAAAAATGGTACATGTGATCCTGTTATTACAGTAAAGCAGGGCAAGAAAAATACATATGCTCACGAAGTAGAAATATTGGGCCCTAGCCGGGTTGTATATAGCCCAGACAAGCCGTTAAGCTGTGGTGCAAGAGTGTGGATTGAAACTACGAGCGAGGTTTTGTTTAAAAATTAAGGTCAATGTATAAATAAACCATGTAACAAATTAACTATAGTGATTGTGCTATGACCACAGGAATTATTGCTAAACAGTTGTTAATAATAACCGGAATCATGTTAGCATTTTATGCTTCGGGATATATCGGAATGTTATGCGAAGCAAGGCACTTTAGTTTGGCAGCAAGTACCGCTGTTTTTGGTTTTTCTTTTACTGGTATTTCGGCAGTTTTTTTCAAGCTTTATCAAATAATTACATTCTACTTTTTCAATTGACTTTTCCTTATAATGTGTTATTGTTAACACATGACAAACATTGAACTCCATTCTATTGTACTGCTAATTGGACCTTCGGGGTCTGGCAAAAGTACACTTGCAACCAAAATCTTCCCTAGGTATGAAATAGTAAGCTCAGACGACATCAGAGCTGAGCTTTGTGGAGATTTTCGTGTCCAGACACACAATGATGATGTTTTTGCTGAAGTTCATCGTCGTGTTGAGCATCGTATCTATATGGGTCAGCGTGTGGTTGTTGATGCTACTAATCTTAAGCAAAGAGACCGTCGGTACTTTATAGATCTAGCCAAGAAGTACGGTGTTAAGCTCTACTACCTTGTGGTCAATCGTTCTATTGAAGAAAAATTAGCAACCGGTGGCTGGCGCTTAGAAGTTAATGGTTTGATTGAACGTCATGACAATACCTTTAAGAGCAACTTGCGAGAAATTCTTGCAGGTGACGGCTTTGCTACGGTAATCCTGAATGATCAGCCGTTTGCAGTAACACAGCGTGGTGATTTAGAAACCAATCTACGCACTAATCGCTACGATCGAGTAATGGCTGTCGGCGATATACACGGTTGTCCAGATGATGCAACTGCTGCTGCTAGAGTTGCTGATGCTGAAGGTGCGTTTACCATATACCTAGGAGACATTATAGATTATGGCGATCGTAATTTAGATGCATTTTGGTTTGTGTATGAACGTGTCGTACAGGGCAAAGCTGTTATGGTTTGGGGAAATCATGAGCGTAAACTAGACATGTGGATACGTGCTGACTTTGGTGCTAATTATCGAGGCACGATATCACACGGAATGAAAAAGACCATCGACGAGATCAAGCGTCTTTCCAATCGGACCAAATTTCGTGCTGCGTGGTGTGCTATAGAGAGTCTATCTTCTCAGCACTATGTAATAGGTGATCTCTTGTTCACTCACGGTGCAGCAACACCAGAACTTTGGAACATACACTCACATCGTCCGCACGGTGAACACGGTCAACTGGCTTATTTTGGACAAATTGATCGAGACAAGCCCACAAACGACGACGGATATCCGATTAGATTGTATGATTGGGTTGATCGTATTCCTGCAGGTAAGACTGCAATTGTTGGACATGATATCAGATCTAGGTCTGAGCCATTTGAACATCGAAATAATCAGGGAGGGGGCGCAGTGTTTCTTGACACTGGTTCAGGTAAAGGTGGTAAACTCAGCTATAAGCTCTATAACATCTAAAGAGAATAAATAATGATGATGTCAACTTTGATACTGAATGCTGACTATAGTCCATTGAGTTTTGTGCCAATCAGTACAATCGGATGGAAAGATGCAATTAAAATTGCATTTTTAGGTCATGCTAGAGTGGTAGAAGAATATAGCGACTGGGTCGTACACAGTCCTAGCATTACAATTCCTGTACCTTCAGTAATGATCTCAGAAACTTACATCAAAGCCAAACAGCATGTAAAATTTAGCAGATCTAATTTAATGCTCAGAGATAATTTTACCTGTCAATATTGCAGTAAGCCATTGGAAATGAAAGAACTTACTGTAGATCATGTCATACCTCGAGTAAGAGGTGGTAAAACTACCTGGGATAATATTGTTGCGTCCTGTTATGTTTGTAACACTATTAAGGGTCACAAACAGCATATGAAGCCAAAACAAAAACCATTCAAGCCAGGGTATCATCATTTGATAAACAATGCTAAAAAGATGCATATAGTTATTCCGGATACCAGTTGGATCCCATATTTAAACTGGGATACTACGTTAATTACTGTGCAACCTCCTAATAAAAAAATAATCAACAATTAAAAAAATATTTGATATTGAAAAAATATCCATTATAGTATGTTAAAGATTATTAATTCTTTAACCCAGGAGTTTTAAATGACTGATACAGCAACAGATACAACAGTTAATCCACCTTCACCAGAAAATGTAGTAACATTAACAGATCTACAGAATATATTGGTTGTTATGGATCTTGCTTCAAGCCGAGGAGCTTTCCGTGGACCAGAACTACAGCCAGTTGGTCAGCTTTATGACAAGATTAACAAGTTCCTACAAAGCGTTGCTCCTCAGCAGCCAACAGAGGAAAGTACAACTACTACAGATGGTTCAGAAGTTAGTACAGAAACAGCAGGTGCTTGATGTTCGAGGGTATGACTAAACATACGGGCATACTAGCCAACACAGGCAAGAATGTTGTGGTTGTGTTTATGAGTCTTCCTGATGATCCAGACCATGCATTGGTAGTAGATACTGATGCATTGCCTGACTCATTTAATGAAGCACTGCGTAAGATTGTTGAAAGTGTAGATGGTCAACAAGCAGAAAATCTAGCCGATGTACTCGGACGTAGAATGAGTCCAGATGGTAGCAATATGACTTTGTTAGAAAAGTTTCATGCTGCTGGTAGACTACAAAAAGTACCAGTAGATCTAGTAACTATGACACCTCGTCGAGGGGTTAATTGGCCTCTTAGAGAAATCTTAGATGCTATGAAAACTACCAAAGCCGAAGAAGTACCTGGGTTTGATGATCTAGATCCTGAGACACGGGCGCAAGTTGCTGCCGAACTTGGCAAGTTCAATGTTCATGCTAGCAATAGTGCAGGAGAAACTGCTTCTGGTAAAAAGGCCGAAGCTGCTAACTTGATTAGAATGGCAGAGCTATTAGAAGCAGATGCTATTGCAAAGCGTCAACAGGCTTATAAGATGGATCCAAGTCTTAAACGTGCTAATCAAACAAAAGCAATAGAATCAGTTGTTGAACCTGTAACTGAATCAGTTATAGTTAAGACTACTGATCCTAAAGTTGTAAAGACTACATCTAAGAAGCCAGCAACTACTGCAAAGAAACCAACTGCAAAAAAGCCTAGTGTAAAGAAGACCACTGCATAATGAACCCTAGAAGACAAAATCTTCTCGATTCAATAGCTAAAGAAAGAGCCAGACAGGAATCATTGCCTGGCTCCGAATATGATCAAAAACATTCTCAAAATGATTGGATAGCTATATCTTCAATGTATCTAAGTCGTGCTGCCAGTCGAAAACATATCCCAACCAGTCAAGAAGATTTCGTAGATAATTTAACGAAGGCGGCTGCTGTTATATTAGCCGCCCTTGAACATTCTTCTAAGTAAATTACTTTACTAACTTTCCGTCGATATAAACTGGTAGCGGTGCTGATGCTTTAACAGTTGTTGATACTGCCGGTGTAATTGTCTGTGTAGGTTGCCCGTTTGGAATTGTACCAACAACAGCATTAACAGCCTTTGCAAGTGGGCATAATTGATTAGCAATAGTAGCATTAGCTGCAAGAATTCCGGCAACTGTTGTAGCTGCTGCTGAATTTGACGCAACAATGTTAAGAACGTTAACAGCTACTTGGCCACCGGCTGGAATAATCGGTGAACAATAGGCTTGAACCACAATGTTACCAACCATAAGTAAGTCCTTACCAATGATAGGTGCATACTTTGTGACTTCGTTATTAACATCAGTGATATCTTTTGTTACTGTTGTTAAATTACAACCTGCTAGTGATACAGCAATCGCAACTGCTGTAACAGTGGTTAAAAGTGTCTTTCTCATAGATTTTCTCCTATATCTGAGACAATTGAGTTTACGTTATCTCCAATATCATTTGCAATATCAGCAACAGAGTTTCCTATGTCATTTGCAACATTGCCAACTGTATTACCTACACTGGTAAACAAGTCTGAGATTGTTCCGCCAAACTGTTCTATAAAATAGATAATTGCCTGACCAAACACAGATAATGCACTAATAATTAGGGATGCTGTGGTTCCGTATGGTATAAACGGTGCAGCAAGTATAAGTGCATCTTCAATTATAACTGCGGCTTCTAATAGAGGGTTACCACTTTTTAATGCTTTTTGTAGTGCTTCCCAATCGATACCTTCTGCTATTAAAATTCCCTTTATAAAAGTTTTAATATCAAAAGGTTGTCCTGACTCTTCCGTGTCAACACTTGTATCAACTATAGCTGCTACAAGCTTTATCACACCTCTTGCCATTGCTGCCTGTGGTATAAAGAGTGATGCAATTGCAGCAGCATCTTCAAGAGTTATAAAACCTATATCATACCATCTAGATTTTTCAAATGCGTTTTTTAATTTATCCCACTCTATTCGTAAGGACGCTTCTGATGCTGTTTCAAGTTGACGTAAAAAATCAGGATTAGCTGCTGATGCAGCCAAATTCATTGGTATTACAATATCTGCCATTGTTATCCTTTAAGGTAAAAGGTATTTTAATCGCAAATATTTATAGGTAATATTAAACAGCCATGGTTGCGGTAATTGCAGGATATATCAAACTTCTTCAATAATATCTTTAAATACACCTCTTTTTGGAAATTTTCCATCCCTGATTCTTTTTATTGTAGCATGTACATTTTCTATAGTTACACTAAATTCTTCAGAAAGCGTTTATTGCAGTTAATTGAACTACCGTAATACTTCTTACCAGATTTTACATTTTCAATACAATAAATTCCTTGCACATTCTAGCCCCACCTTTCAACATATTCATGTTGCAAATGGAAATTCTATTACAGGATGATAATTATAATTTATTAATCTGATATCGTCCATTTTGAAACTATCAATATCTTTTATTTCTGGATTCAACCAAAGTTTTGGTAATGGTTTTGGACTTCGAGTTAATTGTTCTTTTATTCCCGGTATCTGGTTTAAATAAATATGAGCATCGCCTATTGTAATAATTAATTCTTTAGCTGTTAAATCACATACTTGAGCTATCATGCATGTTAACAGGGCATATGATGCAATATTAAATGGGATTCCTAACGGTAGGTCAGCACTTCTTTGGTACATCTGACAACTAAGTTCACCGTTTCTCACATAAAATTGTGCCATCATGTGACAAGGCGGGAGTGCCATTTGATCAAGCTCTCCTGGGTTATATGCTAATAGTATATGTCGGCGGCTATAAGGGTCTTTTTTAATATTTTCTATCAATGATTTCAATTGGTCGTGCGATACTGATGCTTGTTCATTACCCGTTACAGGAGAACGCCAATTTCGCCATTGCACCCCATATCCCAGACCTATGTCACCAGTAAATTTTGATTTTGGTAGCCAATAGTCTGATGTAGCATTAGCAGTCCATATGGTCTTCTTTGAAGGATCTCTAGTTCCATACTGTATCTCAGCTAGTCTACGCTCATCGTTAGAGCCTTCTAAAAACCATAATAGTTCTGCTTTAACAGCGTTAAACAACAATTTCTTAGTCGTTATAGCAGGGAAGTGTGTGGTAAGATCGAATCGCAACTGCTCACCAAATATAGATAGAGTACCTACACCTGTTCTATCCTCACTAACAGTGCCGTACGTTAAAATTTTATTAAGTAGACTGAGGTAGTTTTGCATGATAGATTTGAAACCTTTTGCCTGTACCTTGCTTCTCACTTACCAGTTCGAAGTTACTCAGGTAACCGTCAATATCTATTATAACATCGCAATCGTATGACTGGTCAAATCTTGTCAGGTATACTTGTTGAACTAAATGAGTCGTTGCTTTAAGTAGTTGTGCTCCGCCTATTATCCATATTTTTCTGTAATAGAAATAATGATTTAAATTACGCAATGACTTTTCAAGATCATTATCTATAGTAAGATTAACTTTATTTTGTTGATCAAAATCTTTTGATGCTACTACTGCATTTATTCTGTTAGGTAGCGGTTTAGGCATAAGTGGATCTTCCCAGGTATTTCTACCCATTACTACTATTTCACCTAGAGTGTTTTCTTTAAACCATGCAAGATCTTCTGGATCTTTTGGCCATGGTAGAGTACTATCTTTACCAATTCCGCTGTTAGCATCAATTGCAAAAATACTACAAATCATAATTATCCCTTTTTAGTAGTGTTAGATTTACGACTACTTGTTTTCTTAACAGGAGTTGTTTTTGTTGCAGAGTTTTTGGTTATTTTTGAAACTCGCTTCACCGCTTGCACAGGTTTTTTTGACTTTGGATTAGCCTTTGTTGTTTTTTGAGTTTTTTTTACTTTTGGTTTTAATTTACCATTATTATCAAACTGATAAAGTTTTTGATCAGCCCATTCATCTACATCTTTTCTAACTTTATCAAAATTAATAGCCAGTCTGCAGCTTAATATATCACTTTCATCTGGATTTATAAATCGTTCTCTTTCTAGTATTTGTACAAAATCTATTGCACTTACTCTGAGTCTTACACCAGCTTTGGTAGTTATTACTACATTTTTTATGTATTGAATTGGAGGTTCATTATCTAGTATTAAACTATCAAAAATCTCATTCCAAACATCGTCTGACTTTGGTAGTCGGGCCATAATTTCAAGCCTTCCTGTACTTTTGATATTATTTACCATTTTTTGCTCATATGATGTGGTTAATTTAATATCATTCATTATAATGATTTTTAATAGGAAACAGCAATAATCATTTAATTGTATTAATATTCAATGATTATAATACCAGACCCACCGTTTGAACCAGCTACCGCTGCATTAGAAGTAGATACAGCCCCACCGCCCCCGGCGCCAGTATTAGTCCCTCCGGCAGAACTTCCAGCATTATTAGTACCCCCGCGACCAGCACCACCAAATATAGTAGATCCTCCTTGACCACCCATACATGTTGCAGCAGCAGCAGTACCAATTGAAGAACTGCCGTATCCTCCAACTAAATTCATATCGCCACCTGAACCAGCTGTAGCACCAGATCCTCCCCCATAATTTGTACTAACTACTGTACCAGCTGTACCACCAGCACCTCCGCTGGCTGTAACTGTTATACTGTTGAGTGTGAAAGAAGAACTTCCACCGTTACCACCTGCAGCACCCGAACTACCCGAACCACCAGCTCCAACAGTATACGTATATGTAAGACCACTAAGTGCACCTGTATAATATTTTGTACTTACTCCGCCAGACCCACCACCTGAGCCTGCCATACCAATCGTTGCCCCGCTTCCGCCGCCGGCACCGCCACCTCCAACAACTGTTACCTTGATTTTTTGTATACCAGTTGGTATGATACCAGTTGAACTAGTACCACTTGTTAATACAACTTGTGCTTGAAATCCGCCATAATTTCTAACCCAGTTTGTAGTGGCTACTGTTGTGTCATCTTGTGTAGATGCAATTGTACCACTGGCAGAATAGGAACCACTATTAGAGGTAGTAGTTGTTAGTGATGTAATATTACCGCTAGATGCATTAAGTACAGATACGTTAGAAGTACCTGCTAATATAGTAGGCGATGTTAATGAAGTGATATTGCCAGTTGACGCATTTAGTGTGCTTGTAGTAGTAGTACCTGCTAATATAGTAGGCGATGTTAATGAAGTAATATTACCAGTTGACGCATTTAGTGTGCTTGTAGTAGTAGTACCTGCTAATATAGTAGGCGATGTTAATGAAGTAATATTACCAGTTGACGCATTTAGTG
>Ga0007836_1000295_pt1 | contig 11684 bp, 8 predicted proteins | sample CryBogCBE23Oct07_FD_71205 | JGI IMG/M metagenome (GOLD analysis project Ga0007836, IMG submission 71205) | Freshwater microbial communities from Crystal Bog, Wisconsin, USA - CBE23Oct07 | ecosystem: Environmental > Aquatic > Freshwater > Lake | place: Crystal Bog, Wisconsin, USA | collected...
ACTATAACTAATCACCACTATACACTAAATTGAGATAATGTTTTTCTACTTTTTTGTATCTTACTGAAATTACTATAAATGCTGTTAATGAAATAAGTAAAATAGTTTGGTAATTATATAAGTATAATGGGATAAGTGTAAGCAAAAAAGCCCTAGCAAACTCAATACTAAACACCCATTTCTTTTGCTCCATAATTGCGCCACAGTTAATAAGGGTTAGTATAGTAAACAAGGTAAACACTGTAGAAAACAGAATAGATACATTCTTTTCTATCAATATAAAGCCAAACAATGCGGTTAATAGCAATCCTATTTGCCATTTTACATATAAGTTTAATGGTTTTTCTATTACTGCATTCGTTTGTTTTACATTAAATATCCTTTCTGCTTCTTTCCTTATTGTGGGGTCTAGTGTATCTGGTCTTCCAAAAATTGTTTTAATCCTATCTCTAAGTGTCTTTTGCCTTGATACGGCTATTGCTATTTCGATAAAATAATGAAAATGCTGCCATAAAAAGCTATAAGTATTTAAGGGTTTGGTTAAGCCATAAACTATTGGTGTTTCTGATTCTTCAGACTGAAAAGTTCCAAATAGCTTGTCCCATATAATTAATACATCTCCATAATTCTTATCCAAATATTTATCATTACTCGCATGATGCACCCTGTGGTGAGAAGGCGTTACAATTAAATATTCTAATACACCAAGTTTGCATATTAATTCGGTATGTACAAAAAAAGGATACAACCCATGTATCAATAGCATTACAGCAATCATTGGTGCCGGAAAACCAATTAGCGGTAAAATACACCAAAAACCACCACGTAAAAAGGCCTGTAAAACTGTAATTCTTGCCGATACTGTAAAATTATATTCCTCACTTTGGTGGTGTACAATATGCACAGCCCATAAAATATTTATTTCATGCGCTAACCTATGGTACCAATACCAAACAAAATCGGTAGCTATTAATAACGAAACCCATAGTAAAGGAGTAGGCGTAATTTTAAATAGTCCATACTTTTTCTGAAGAGTATCAAATATTAAATAAAAAAGTGCCGTTACAAATACATCCAATAAACGTTCTGCAATGCCCACACTAAGGTTTGCAATTACGTTATGTAATACAAAACCTTTTAATTTCTTTTTTCTTGTTACAATAAATTCAATGTAAATAAGTAATATAAACAGAGGTATAGAAAATGCCAGATAATTTAATTTCATAAATATGTTTTTACTTTTTTATTTTTAAATGAGTCCATTAAAATAAGTGTTTCAATAATTATTAAATAATTCGCACAAATAGGACAACTTTAATCAAGCTAAAAACTAACTATCGGGTTTAGCCATTGATTATAATTGAAAAATTTATCAGGATTACAATAAAGTTTGCATTTATAATGTGGGTGATATTTAATGTAGTATTAGTGCGAGCCGTATTAGCGTTTAAAGCCATTTTGAGAAGTACTCAATAGGGCGGAGTGGTATCACTTAAAATTAATCTAATAGTAGAAGTTGTTATTTACAAGCTGTGGAATTAGTTGTAATTAGCAATTCTAAAGTTTTATTGAGATTATCATAAAGTTTGCATTTATACTCATAAGAAAATGGTTTGCGAAAAGTTAAAGGCTGAAATCTCTTGTTATAAAAGAAATCAATCATTTCTTTCATTCAAATCATTTTATCATTGGTATAAAATGAGGTAGATAGGTTGAAAAAGCGCAAGCGGTGAAAGTGTCTAATTCCCCGCTAGAGGTGTGCATGATAGGCGGCACCCAATCCCTATTCACCTAACCACAAATACACTATACACTAAGATACTAGCTTATTTCGCCAAACCTTTAAATGCGAATAAGAGGTAGACAAAGTATTTACAGCATCCAACAATTGATCAACAACAGTTTTATTAATTTGAAGGGTAGAAAATAAGTTAAAATCATAATCAATATGATGAAAAACAATTTCTCTATAAGGTGCTATAACATACAATGCAGGCAAGCTAATATTGTCATCATCTATACCAGAAAGCCAATTTACAAGGGGGTTGGCATAATCGTATAATTTAAATTGCTCAGCTATTTCATTATCTCTATCAAAAAATACACTCAAATTGTTTATTTCATTAATAGCTCTCTTAAATTCTCTAGAGTTATTATTGGTAACCAAAACAAGGTTTCCTCCTCCCTCCTGCACTTTTAATTGCAATTTACTTAAAGCCCTAAGCGAGTCACTATTTACTAAACTGCTACTTAAAAAAACAACAACAAGTGGTTGGTGTAAATCAAAGTAGTGTTGTAACGAAATAGATAAATCTTTATCTAATAAAGATACAGGAGCAATATCGCCTTTAATTAAAGGATAATAGCCATAGTTATAAATTTTGGTTGAAACAGTTTGCATACCATTAAATACAGATACGGGTTGTGCAAGAGAATGATTTAACATATAATTTTATTATTAAGTGCAAGAGAATGAATTAAAAAAAAATTGAAAATGAAAATGTATTGAGGAAATTAGCAACAACATCGACTGCAACTACAACAAGATAATATGTATAACTTCTTTTTCATTTATTAATTGAGGATACAAAAATAGGGGGATTTTTATTAGTCTACCAAATAAATAGGAAATAATTTTAAAAAATATTTATTCTTCTATAAAAATATACCTAAAAGGGAAATTTATTACACATTTTGGTTTTAAATAGACAAAAAAATCATAACTATTTAGCGTTATAATGAGCGCCATCGAAATTAATTAGTCAACTATTTTTAAAGACTATCATAAACAATACCAAATAACTACCCACAAAAACCAATTAAAACGCATAAATATACCTTACAATACATGTTGGGCTTTACACCTTAACATCCTCGGCTATTTAACTTAAGATGGCAGACCATATAGAAACAAATGGTAACATATAATTAATAAAGCCCCCCTTTCGGAAGGGTGGCCACTTTTATATAATCATAACCATTAAATATAAATATGAATCAAGAATTGAAAATACCGTGGGGTAAGTGCCGTAGGCCAATGTAGTTAAGTTAAGGAATAACTACCAGGTTGAGCTTGTCGAAACCGGGTTAATGAAGGTTCTTCCTTGTATTAAACACCTTCAACAAGCTGTTGAAACCCTGATTTCCCTCAGGTAATAAAGTTAAAAAACCTTTACTTAATGACATTGCCGTGTGGGACAACATACAAAGTAAATAAATTATTTAACCAATATGTAGCTTCAAACTCGTTATGAAAAAATCAAATGCTAAAAGACAAGTATTTAAGCAGACTTTTCAATTGAACGGTTACTTTTCATACTGTAAGTGAATAAATCAAGCGAATACTTCTACTTTAGGTAGTTAAATATGGTAGTAAAACACTATTACCTAATATGGTATTAAGCTTTACGCTCCAATTTATGTTAGAAAATTATAGACCACGCTATATCCTAATAGGTGCGATCACATATCCTAATAGGTGTTGAAACATATCCCAATAGGTGTTATCACATATCCCAATAGGTGCAATCGCATATCCAAATAGGTGTTAACACATATCCCAATAGGTGCTGACACATATCCCAATAGGTACTGACACATATCCTAATAGGTGCAATCACATATCCTAATAGGTGCAATCACATATCCTAATAGGTGCAATCACATATCCTAATAGGTGCAATCACATATCCTAATATATAAACTTACATATCCTAATAGGTGCAATCACATATCCTAATATATAAACTTACATATCCTAATATATAAACTTACATATCCAAGCATCAAGTAAAGTATATTTTATTGTAATAAATAGTTTAAAAAAAAGATGCCTCCCTTTCAAAAGGAGACATCTTTTATGTTCAAAACAGATTAGTTTATTCCAATAGCAAAAGGCTAATTCATTCTTTTCATTTCAATCATCCTACTATTTCTACGTAAATTCATTAGTAATGCTACCAAAATAAATTGAGAACTTTTTTTCATACACCAAGACAAACTTAAAACTTTCACAACCTAATCCCTAAAAACTAAAACCTAAAACTTATAACTCACAACTTAAATATGTACCTGAAAGCTTCCTTCATTGGTTGCACTTAAATTAGTTACCTTAGCATTCACCCAACCTTTTGGCATCAATTTACTATCACCAGGGTTAATAGTTAAGGTAAGGGCTGCACTTGAACTATTTTCTAAAACAGTTAATACGGTTGTGCCATTATTTATAATTGGTTTCCTATTTCTTAACCCTGCAATAGCCATCACGCCACCATTTGCAATATTAAAGGTGGTAATACCTGTTTTAGGTCCATGAGTTAAATAAGTATCAGTAATCACTTTAACCGAACTAGCAAGTAAACTATCATTTTTTGCACCCAATCTAGCATTATCTAGTACTGCAATACTCATTAGCATCCTGTTATTACGAATTATTGCACCATGTTCTTTAAAAGTAGAAGCCAAATTAGTACAAATTGCTTCCAATGCATCACAGTTTGTTTGCTCTACATCTAATGCCTGAAAATCGGTAAGGGTAAACGAATCAGGTATTGTAGAAGGATAAACTTCCATTATTTCACTTTCAATAGCCCTTACTTCAGCATCTCTTGCTGCACCAACACCTACAAGTCCCTTCTTTTGGGTTTTGTTTAAGGGAATCAAAATTGGATCCACTAGTGTATCAATGGCTACAAGGTCTGTCTTAATTGTAGTAGTTAAAGCAGTGGTAAGCGGATGGGTAACTTTAATCATTTGTGACATTTCATTTATTTTTTAATGAACAGCAAAGTTGAACTGCCAACAGGGTTAAACTGTTACATTATTATGGGTAGTATTTATATAATTCATAGTTTATGAAGTCTTTAAATATAGTTAATCGATTAGTTGTTTAATGCATGATAAAAGTAAAACCAACAAAAAATGGAATCAATTTTTAATAGTAGGCAATTTATCTATTAAGTATAATCAGGTTAAAATATTATTCATCCCGCTCTAGTTTATATCAATAACTAGTTGCAGATTTCAACAAATTAAAAATGAGCAACTTGTATGTCGAAACATCAATACGCCCCTACTACTGCATATAAAATAGGGAATTAAAACGAACAAGCAGCAAACGCACTGTATGTAATGCTAAGCTACGGTTAGAATTGGAATAGGCTTTACAGGAAGGCTTACTGTACTACTTCTACTGCATATAAATGAAGTAATAAAAATATAAATCTTGTTTACAAATATTACTTAGAGGGAAAGTCTATTTATGCGTTTTAGAATACAATACCAAGTTGTACTGAGATAGTTGCAGATGCCGTTTGATTATTACCAAACCTGATAGGGAGGGGCATTGAAACATAATAACTACAGTTTTTTGTTTTTACAACTGTCTTATTTAAAATAGGAGTAAGCCCATACCTGCCCGAAGTTTCGAATGCAGCCCTGCCAATGAATGTAAAGCCATTACCTAGAGAAACAAGCATACCGGGATGAATTAAGAGGTTACTCATTTTACTGATTGTTTTATCCGATTTTATGTAGGGAATGATCTCTAATGAATATCCAATATTTTTTGTTTTCCATACATTAATTCCTGTTGGAAATCCTACAATATAATAGTCTTTAAAATTATATACAGGTTTCTCTGCACTGATAGTAACAATTGGATGAACAATGCCAAAGTAAGCAGTTGTTTTTGGATATGTGGTTTGTGAAAATAATAAACCACAAGATAAGGTAAATGATAAAATTAATAAGAGACGCATAGATGTTAGGTTATAAAAAATTTGCGACAAAACTATACAACCTTGGTCGAGCTAAATAGCATCTTATTTACCTTTTGTATTTGCTTTACTTTTTTTAATTTCTTTTCTATACTCGGAAGGGTTCTTACCCGTATGTTTCTTGAAGATTCGAGTAAAATGGCTTTGATCGGAAAAACCTGTCAGATAAGCAATTTCTGTAAGCGAATATTGAGGGTTTTTAATAAGGGTAATGGCTTTATCTATCCGAAGCTTACGAACGTAATCACCAAAGTTAAGGTCTTCAAAATGTTTTGAGAACTCTCTGGATAAATAGGTGGGATGTATATTAAGACTGTCTGAAATTTTTTTGAGGTCAAATGTAAATTGTGTGTCTATCTGGTCTTGTAAAATTTCTTTAAGCTCCTTCACCCAATTAGGTATTTTCTTTTTGTCTTTCTCTTGTGTTATTTGACTGTAAACTGATTGCAAAAGATTTTCGAAAGGGCTATTCTGCAAATGTTTTTGAACATATAAATGTTTGGCCCAGCTATACAAAGCATCATAAATTATCATTCCTGTTTTCAGTAATTCATAGTCATCCTCGATATTAAAAGATAGTCCTGCTGAAATTGCAAAAAGACCTGCTGCTTCTCTTGCAAGTTCGTGTCTATCTGTATCTGCACCACGTATAATATCTGCCATAATAATAATGGCAGGATCATCAATTTTATACTTCTTTACTATGTAATCAAACGTGCATTGATGGCCATAATGCGTATATTCCACATCAGGAATATCAAAAGGGATGGCATCTAATTCTTGTGCTTTTTCTATTACCTGATTAAAAGGAACATAAATAAACGCCGCTTCATTATCCACGAAATTCTTGATTAGCCAAGGGCAAGCGAGTCTATCAATTTTAGGGCGATCGAGTGTTATCCATTTCATCTATAATGCTTTTCTATTTCTGTAAATGTATAAAAAAGTATTTTTTTCTACCTACCTCCAATATCTTTTTATGCAAGTAGTACTGTTTAAATTCTATACTACTATGAATATAAAATAAATTGTAAGTGGATATCTGTATGCAGGTGAATAGAAACCAAATCCGCACATAATGTATGGTTATTATAAAATCCCCTACTAGGGTATAGTCAATTAAATTAGTTGGGATTTAAGACTTTAAATATATTAACCCATTAATTTATAATTGTAATTTTTGTAATTATTAACCTACTTATTTGGTAGGCTAAACAAAATGCCTATATATTTGCTCAAAACAAATAACGTGTTATTTTATTCATTAACCAGTCTACGTACAAATAGGAAACAAATAGCTTACCCTTTGGCGTAGATTTAAAATTTTACATTATGAGCAACTTACATTTCGAAACATTACAACTACATGCAGGCCAACAAGCCGATGCTACTACAAATGCTAGGGCAGTACCCATTTATCAAACAACATCTTATGTGTTTAATGATACGACGCATGCAGCCAATTTATTTGGTTTAAAAGCTTTTGGCAACATTTACACCAGAATAATGAACCCAACTACCGATGTGTTCGAACAACGCATTGCAGCATTAGAAGGTGGGGTTGCGGCTTTGGCAACATCAAGTGGCCAAGCTGCACAGTTTCTTGCGTTAAACAACATTTTACAAGCAGGCGACAACTTCATTTCCACTTCCTTTTTATATGGGGGTACACACAATCAGTTTAAAGTAGCCTTTAAAAGATTAGGTATTGAAGCCCGCTTTGGTAATGGGGATGATGCAGCTAGCTTCGAACCCTTAATAGACGAAAAAACAAAAGCAATCTACTTAGAAACAATTGGCAATCCGCGTTTAAACATTCCCGACTTTGAACAATTTGCTGCTTTGGCTAAGAAGCATGATCTTCCTTTAATAGTAGATAACACTTTTGGCACGGGTGGTTATTTGTTTAAACCATTAGAACATGGTGCTAACATTATTGTAGAAAGTGCTACAAAATGGATTGGTGGTCATGGTACAAGTATTGGAGGCGTAATTGTAGATGGCGGTAATTATAATTGGGGCAATGGCAAGTTTCCACAATTTACAGAACCTAGCGAAGGCTATCACGGTTTGGTATTTGCAGATGTGTTTGGCGTTAATAACCCACTTGGTTTACCAAATATTGCTTTTGTTATAAGAGCAAGAGTAGAGGGCTTACGCGATTTTGGTGCATCGCAAAGTCCTTTCAATTCTTTCTTGTTAACCCAGGGTTTAGAAACTTTAAGCTTACGTGTACAACGTCATGTTGATAATGCTTTGGCTTTAGCGCAATGGTTAGAAAAACACGAAGCTGTAGAATATGTATTGTATCCTGGCTTAGAAAGCAATGCATACCATGCCCTGGCAAAAAAATATTTAAAGAATGGTTTTGGTGGTGTGCTACAAGTAGCAATTAAAGGGGGTAAAGAAACTGCTGAAAAATTTATTAATGGGTTAAAATTAATCAGTCACCTAGCAAATGTGGGTGATGCAAAAACCTTAGCCATTCATCCAGCTTCAACAACACATGAACAATTAAGTGAAGAAGAACAAATAGCTGCAGGTGTAGCGCCAAATCTTGTTCGTCTTAGTGTGGGTATTGAACATATTGAAGATATTAAAGCAGATATTGAACAAGCTTTAAAGGGAATTTAATTTATAACTACATTTAACTTTTCAAAATAAAAATACGATGGCAAATTCAACAAACATTACACAGCAAACTGCATTAGGCGATGTTGCAGCAAGACAATTGGCTATTGCAACTAGAACGGTACCACAAATGGGTACCATTAGCCCCCGTTGGCTAACAAAGTTATTAAACTGGATTCCTGTAGAGTCGGGTGTTTATAGGTTAAACAAGGTAAAAGATGCTACTGCTATTGAGGTAGATTGTTCTGCTCGCGACGAACGGACACTTCCACAAACTTTTGTAGATTATATAGAAAACCCACGTGAGTACAACCTTGCTGCTGTGCAAACAATTGTAGATGTACACACACGTGTATCTGATTTGTACAGTAAGCCTTACAACCAAATTAGTGAGCAACTTCGTTTGGCTATCGAAACTATTAAAGAACGCCAAGAGAGTGAGTTGATTAATAACAAAGATTATGGGTTATTGCACAGCGTTACCGATGCACAAAGAATAAAGACACGTAACGGCGCACCTACACCCGATGATTTTGACGAATTGATCGCAAAAGTTTGGAAAGAGCCTGGCTTCTTTTTGTTACATCCTAAAGCTATTGCAGCTTTTGGACGTGAGTGTACCCGTCGTGGTGTTCCTCCCCCCACTAGTTCTATTTTAGGCTCACAGTTTCTAACATGGAGAGGTATTCCATTAATCCCTTCCGATAAACTACCTATTGAAGAAGGTAAATCTAAGATAATCTTGTTGCGTACTGGCGAAAGTCGTCAAGGTGTGGTTGGTCTCTTTCAACCAGGCTTACAAGGCGAACAAACACCTGGACTTTCTGTAAGGTTTATGGGTATAAACGAGAAAGCAATTGCTTCTTACTTAGTTTCATTATACTGTTCATTAGCAGTATTGGTTGATGATGCGATTGCAGTTTTAGATGACGTAGAAATAGGAAAGTATCATGAGTACAAATATTGATAATCCCGGATTGCCGGATATATCTGTACTTGAAAAACTAGCAAATCAGTTTTTTAAATCTCTAGATAGTGGTAGTGTTCAGGGCGTAGAGGCTTTAGTGCCTTCTGCTTCTCCACCTTCCCCTTCCGGTTACGATTCTTTGTTTTCCCAAGGTAATGGTCTCGATGTTGCGCCCCCTGCTACACCGCCTTCCATACCTTCTACTCCTTATGGCAGTACGGAAACTGTACCTCCTTCTGCTGTTGGTGTGGGCGTTTCTCCGTCTGTACTACAAAGAGAATCTTTAAATAATAGTAAGGTTGATGCAAAAGAAGTAAACATATCTCAATACCATAGCGATCATGGTGGGCGTATTCCGGCTTCCGTTGCTGGTAGTGGCGCCTCACCTTCGGCTGGTGTGCAGCATGGCAATAACATTAATATTCACAACCCACAGACTAGTTTCCCCGACAATAATTTAAAGGAAAGTAATAATGATGGCATAAATGGTGATAGTACTTTTTCGCCTGCCAATATTTTAGATGAGTATTTCCCTTTTGAGGCAGATGCTTATGGCTTAGATTTAAGTGTGGTATTGGCTGGTATCAATCAAACTTCCTCTTCTCAACTGCCTACTGATGGGTTTGGCAGATTGGGTTTGGCAGATTCTCCTTCTTATTATTTCTTAGAGGGAAAGAATATTCCATCAAATGGTATCCCTTCACAACTACCTTCTTATCCGTCCATAAAGAATAATGGGCATCAATCTGCACAGTTTCCATCATTTGGATTTGATGCAAACATCGTGAAGAAAGACTTTCCTATTCTTAATGAGATGGTTAATGGCAAACCGATAGCTTGGCTAGATAATGCTGCAACCACGCAAAAGCCCAAGCAGGTAATTGACCGAATCAGTTATTTTTATCAACACGAGAATTCTAATATTCACCGTGCCGCACATGAGCTTGCCGCCCGTGCCACAGATGCTTATGAAGACGCTAGGAGGAAAGTACAAACCTTTATTGGTGCTGCTTCTCCCAATGAAATTGTATTTGTAAGGGGTACAACCGAAGCAATTAATTTAGTTGCCAAAAGCTATGGTGAACAATACTTACAGCATGGCGATGAGATAATAGTAAGCCATTTAGAACACCATGCCAACATTGTTCCTTGGCAACAATTGGCAACTAAAAAGGGGCTTAAGCTTAGGGTAATACCTGTTGACGATAGCGGACAAGTAATAATAGAAGAATATGCAAAGCTGCTTAACGCTAGAACAAAACTTGTTTCATTTACGCAAGTTTCAAACGCTTTAGGCACCATTACTCCTGCCAACATTATTATAGAGATGGCGCACCAAGCTGGGGCAAAAGTATTGTTAGATGGGGCTCAATCTGTATCACATATCCGCACCAATGTGGTAGCTTTAAATGCTGATTGGTTTGTATTTTCTGGGAATAAAGTATTTGGTCCTACAGGCATTGGGGTATTGTATGGTAAAGAAGATTTGCTAAATGCAACCGAACCTTGGCAAGGCGGTGGCAATATGATTAAAGATGTAACCTTCCAACATACGCAATACCACAACGCACCTAGTAGGTTTGAAGCTGGTACAGGAAACATTGCCGATGCAGTTGGCTTGGGTGCAGCATTAGATTATGTAAACAAGTTAGGTATTGATAATATCTTTCAATACGAACATTATCTATTGGAATATGCTACCCACTTACTAAAAGATGTTCCAGGATTGAAGTTAATAGGTACTGCAAAAGAAAAGACGAGCGTTTCTTCCTTTGTGTTGGATGGCTACACCAATGATGAGGTAGGACAAGCACTTAACCAAGAAGGTATTGCCGTTCGTACAGGACACCATTGTGCACAACCCATTCTGCGAAGATTTGGATTAGAAAGTACTGTTCGTCCTTCACTTGCCTTTTATAACACCTGTTCGGATATTGATAGACTAGTTGCTACGCTGTGGCGTTTGAAGAGGATTAAGAGATAAGAACTTCTTTATAATAACCTTTACAAAAGAAAAGTTAAGTAAATGAAAATCTTAAGAACACCGTATTATTAGTTAATAGGCTTTAAACTTGGGTATAAAATGAAAAGACTTTGCGGGGCTACAATCCCCCCAAGGTCTTTTTGTTTTTCGCACTTTGATGCTTGTAGCATCAAAGGTCTATTTTGTTGCTTTCAACAACAGAATAACTAATAATTGCTTAATAAAAACAAATGCTTTTACATAAGGTGAAAAACTCTATAAATGAGTAAATCAACTTCCGTGATAAAAGTTACAAAGCCTTTACTTGACAATCTTTTACATTTGC
>Ga0007836_1000299_pt1 | contig 11549 bp, 10 predicted proteins | sample CryBogCBE23Oct07_FD_71205 | JGI IMG/M metagenome (GOLD analysis project Ga0007836, IMG submission 71205) | Freshwater microbial communities from Crystal Bog, Wisconsin, USA - CBE23Oct07 | ecosystem: Environmental > Aquatic > Freshwater > Lake | place: Crystal Bog, Wisconsin, USA | collected...
ATTGCTATTGCAGAAGGAATTTGAAAGGAATATTGAGCCTGTAAGAACAGACAGAAGAAATCAAAGAAAGAAAAAAACTAAACGATTGAATGGTAAATACCAAACTTTCTCCAATTATAAAAGAGCCGTATAATGCCTTAACTTAATGACATTGCCCTAAAGGGGCAAAGTATATACAATGCCACTACGGTTAACCCTTTGAGAAAAATATCCCTTCGGATTTTTCTCAATTTTAGCTGCGCTAAAACCGGATTTCCCTAAGGTGGCTTATGTAAGTAATGGTGGAGATGCGCGTATTAGTCTATTTTAAGTACTTTAAATTTATATGCGTTTGTCCTGTTCGCTACTCACTTCTATTCCCTTTTCCCCACAAACTACATTTGTTTTTCCAATTTTCTCTAAAGGCATCTCTTTCTTCTTGCGACATTGATTGCCATTTTTCTTTCATTCCAAACCTGCAACTATTTCCTTTGTAAGGGCGATAACCCGTGCCAATACCTCCGAATAGTAATTTGCAAAGAGCAAAAATTCCTATTGCCTGCCAATATGTAATTAGTTTTACGCCCAATACTGTTACCAAAATATGGTTCCATAGCGTCATTACAGCAAACCCAATTGCCACTACCGCCAATATGCCAATAACCATACAACCAATAATTTTCATTAACCAAAACTTTTTCATCATTTACTTTTTTTAATAATTTAATAATTCATTTTTTAATACCTGCAACCTTTTTCTTAGGTGTAGCATTGCATATCTCTTTCTAGAAAGCAGTGTATTTACTGATGCACCAGTTTTTTCTGATATTTCTTTAAAAGGAATACCCTCTAGTTCATTCCAAACAAAAACGTCTTTTTGTTCGGTAGGCAATTCGTCTAAAGCAATATGTAGAGTTTCCCAGAAAAGGTTTCGTAGAAAAGTGTTTTCGGGGGTGTCATTCAAATTACTCAATAATTCTTTCCAACCAAGCATTTCATCATTTACATGATCACCAAAAATATCATCCAATAATTCGGGCTTTCTTTTACGTTGTACATCAATTATTCTGTTTCGAGCAACTCTAAAAAGCCAAGCTGTTAATTGTTCTATAGGTTGGGTATTGCCTGCTAACTGATAAAATACATCTTGCAAAATATCTTCAGCATCAGCTTCAGTTGGCACTCTATTTCTAATAAAGCCCATCAAACGTTTACTATAATCGCCAATTATCTTCGCAATATTGCGTCTTTGTTCTTCTGCCATTACCGGCGTATAATTTAATATCGCTTCCATCGTAATAAGGGTAGACGGACGGCGATTAAAAATATTTTTATTTCATCACTATTCTTCATTCAACCCCTTACCATTCATTATAGCAGGCATACACTTTTCTATTCTTGATTCGCGTGTTTTAGATTGTTTTGGAGCAGAAAAATGAAGGTTATAAGCTCTTTGACGACCAGGTGTTAATGAAAGAAAGGCGGATTTTAACTCAGGAAACTCTTCTAACTTCTTCTTAAATTCCTCTGAATATACTAATTCCATTTTTTCTTTAAACTCAACTTTCAAGCCTGCTTTCTCCACTTCAATTGCTTCTTCTATATATTGCTTTAGTATGGTTTTTGTTGTTATTATATCATTAGAATTAGTAAACCTAATTTGACGTGCCGATTGCATATTGGGCGATTGCTTAATTAAAATTCCAACTGGATCATTAACCAAAGCACCTTTAAAGAATAGTAAAGCACAGTATTCTTTAAATACGTGTATCAAAACTATATTATTATTGTCTAGTGTATAACATGGGCTGCCCCATTTTAATTGCTCGGTTAATCCTGTAGAAAGTGCAATGTTTCGCAAGATTGTAATCTCTTCCTTCCACTTTTTTTCTTTTGTAAAATGAAAATCAACTGTAGGGTTCATATACTTACTTATTAAAATTTTAGTTGCATTTGGGTGTTATTAATCATAGATAGATAAATAAAAATAGTATACAACACCATATAATTATCTATTACCTTTAAATTTATTCCATATATCTTATAAGAACACTCTCAATGCGCATTACAATTTGTAGTGTTTAAGAATATTTTATAAATAAAACCCAAAATAACTTTCACCGACATTAAATAGCAGGGAAACTGATTATTGTCATTTTTTCTCTATTTATTACCTTACACATTTGCATTTACAAATTTGTAACACTTATTATACGCTTTTAAAATTATTAAATGATTAAGCCAACCTTACACAACTTTCACATCCCAGTAATGGGACTTGGTTTTACTATTGAAACTCCATTAAAAGTAGCACGCTTTGGTATTTCGTCTGTTATGTCGATTGTAGAAGACGGAATAATTGAGCAGATGCGTGCCTTTTATTCGAAAAAGGCGGGTTTACCTTATGTTGAAATTTCGAATAAAGAAGAAGATTACAGGGCAAAAAGAATTACTGCTTATTTAAATTTGGTAGATTACCTAATTAAAGAACAAATAAATAAGCTTCGTCATGAGCCCTTTGAAGAAGGTTATGATATTGTGAAGTATTTTGAGCTTTTACCAGATAATTGCCCTGTGAAAGATTTGTATAATAAAATGGTTAACACAACAGATGTAACAACAAAAGTTAATCTGCAAAATCAACTGCGTGAAGCAATTGTAGCAGGTGCGCCCGATGTTAACATTATGGCAAAGGTTGATAAGAATAACTATGCTAAAAATGGAGATTTATTACCCAATGAGTTTTCGGATGCCCTTTCTTCTTTAAGAGGTTTTGCGCAAAGTAATTCAAATGCTTCAGTAGTATTTTCAGCAGGATACAATCCCCGTTTATATAATTATTTAGATAGTTTTTCAGACTTTTTACCAAACGAAAAAGGTCTTCTTGCCAAAACCATTATATTAAAGGTAAGCGATTACCGTTCGGCTCTTACACAAGGAAAACTACTAGCAAAAAAAGGTATTTGGGTATCAGAATTTAGAATAGAGAGTGGCTTAAACTGTGGGGGACATGCTTTTGCAACCGACGGATTGTTATTAGGGCCTATTATGGAGGAGTTTAAAAACAACAAGCAATCATTAGCTAATGAATTATATTCTATTTGTAATCAAGCATTAACTAATAAAGGCGTCTTTACTTTTAAAGAACAACCTAAAATAAGGATTACTGTTCAAGGAGGAATAGGAACTGCTAATGAACATAATTTTTTACTAACGTATTATCAAACAGATGCTACAGGATGGGGAAGTCCTTTTCTATTAGTTCCAGAAGCTACAAGTGTGGATGATGAGACTTTAAATAGTTTAGCATCTGCCGTACCAGAAGATTACTTTTTAAGTGGAATATCTCCTTTAGGTGTTCCCTTCAATAGCTTTAGAAAAGCTTCGGCAGAATTACAAAGAGCCAAGAGAATAGAAATGGGTAGGCCTGGTAGTCCTTGTACAAAGAAGTTCTTGGTTTCTAATTCAGATTTTTCGGAACAACCTATTTGTACTGCTTCAAGAAAATATCAAAATTTAAAGATAAGTCAACTTCAAGGTGAAGGGTTTACTGATCAGCAGTTACAAGAAGAGATAGATTTAGTAACAGTTAAAGAATGTTTGTGCGAAGGGTTATCTATTTCTCCATTAATAAAAAATAATATTGATCCTATTTATAGTAACGGTTCTATGGCAGTTGCAATTTGCCCCGGTCCTAATCTTGCTTATTTTTCAGGAGTATTTAGTTTAAAGCAAATGGTGGATCATATTTATGGTCGTTTAAATATTTTAAACAATGTAAAGCGTTCCAATTTTTTAATAAATGAATTAAAGTTGTATGTGTCTTACCTAGAAAATGAAATTAATAAGAACATGAATTCAATTACTGCCAATAAAATAAGACAATTAAAAACTTTTCAAACCAATTTATTAAAAGGAATAGAATATTATAACGAATTAATATTGTCCATTAAAAATGAAACCAACCATTACCTAGCTGAAATGAAGGAAGAACTAGAAAATTTTGAGCACACAATTGCCAATTTGGTCATACCAACCGAAGTAAAAGTAGCTTGTGCTTTATAGGTAATAAATTATAAAGAAGATGCCCTATGTTCATTATCGAACATAGGGCATTGTTTTTAAATTCAACAATCATTAGTTTGTAAACTATTTAAAGCTAATATGTATTAGATGAATCTTATTGTAGGTTAGCGATTAAGCTATTTCTTAACTAGGCCTATAGGAAGTACAACTTTGCCATAAACTTCATTTAATAAAGTTGCTACACCAGTATAAATAGCCGAACCACCACAAATAATACCTTCAAAACCTGTAAATTGTTTTATAGTTGCGTTGCCAGTTGCATCGCCAATTGCTAATAAAAAAAACAATAGCGTAAGGCTAGCAAATACAATTTGCAAAGCTGCACTAATACGTAGCGTTCCAATAAATAAAAGTGCTGTAAAAATACCCCACATAATTAAGTAGGCTATTAGGGCAGGGTTAGATGTTTTATCAATCCAACCAAGCTTTGGCATAACAATAAGTGCCACTAAACTAAGCCAAAAAAAGCCATAAGAAGTAAAAGCCGTTAATCCAAATGTGTTGTTTTTCTTGGCTTCTAAAATACCTGCAATAACTTGGGCAATGCCACCATAAAAAATCCCCATGCCCAAAATCATGGAGTTTAGTTCATAAAATCCTGCATTATGCAGGTTAAGTAAAATAGTTGTCATGCCAAAAGCAAGCAAACCTAATGGTGCAGGATTAGCTGTTGAATCCTTAATAGCAATCGTAGATTGGTCCATAAATAAATTGTTTATTAGATGATTTAATAAGCGCAATATATTTTCTTTATTTTGATAGAACCAAATATTTTAATATTAAATTTATTTTATTGCAAATGGTATTAAATCCTAATGATGAATTTCCTCCCAATAAACGCCTTCTTATTATGTATAATCGAAAAGTAATGTGTTTTATGTTCAGTAAAATAATCAGCGTATAGTCATGTATTTTTTGTATTTGCTCTTTAAGTAGCAAGTATATAATCTGTAATATGGTTTAAGCTTAAATGGTGCATTCTAGTAATGATGAGTTTTGTGTTCTTACTCATTTTTTTGTAATGTTTAAATGAAATCCGTTTATTTGTACCAACGCTGTTACTTACACGATTTAGTATATCTAAGGCTATCATTGCAAGCCATTTGAATTAAAAAATATTAATGTTCTGTTTTTTTAAAGGTAATTTAAAAAAACATTTACCTAATGTGTCTTTAGTACACATTATACTTATAAATTTGCTCACATAAGTTTTTAAACATTGACAAAGAAAGAAAAGAAAGAAGACATAGTATTAGGAAGTAAGACAAAAGTTAATGCAAAAAAACTGCAAACTGATTCTGTAAACAAAGTAAAGGTTTCTAAAAAAGAAACTAGTGAAAATGAATCAAAAGCATCTACTAATAGTTTGATAGCCCAACCTATTGTAGAGAAAAGTATAAGCATTAAAAAGAAAACGAAGAAAATGATTGCAACTATGAACGATACTCAAGAACCCCTTCAAACACAATTAACGTTTAAAATTAACTTTTCAACCAAATTTGGGCAGTCCCTTTACATTTCAGGCAATCATGTTTTATTTGGAAATGGAGATGTAGAAAAAGCACTTCCACTTATTTATACTAATGAGCAAAGTTGGAGTGTAACGATATTTATAGATGATATAAAGAGCTATAAAGATTTAATTACCTATAATTATGTGCTTAAAAACTCGGATGGTACCATTAGTTACGATTGGGGTAGTGATAAAGGGTTATTACTTTCTAGTTTCAGTCAATCTAAAATATTAATTACAGATTCATGGAATTATGCTGGTTATTTTGAAAATGCATTTTACTCTGAACCTTTTAAAAATGTATTATTAAAGCAGGATAATTCACCCTTTAAGGAAAAAAAGCCAAAAACTTATACGCATCAATTTAAGGTAAAAGCTCCGTTAATAACCCAAGGAGAAACCATTTGCCTATTAGGTAGTTGTAAGCCTTTAGGTAACTGGATTAAGGAAAAATTGGTGATACTAACAAAAAAAGATAACACCAATTATTTTGAAGTTTATATAGACTTAGGAGCCGAAATAGCAGATATTGAATACAAATACGCAATATGTGCTGTAGATACTAAAGAAATAATAAGATTTGAAGATGGTAGTAACAGGAAATTAACGAATGAATCTAATAATTATTCTCTATCTATAATTAATGATGGTTATGCGGTGTTACCAGCAAATACGTGGAAGGGTGCTGGAGTAGCCATTCCTGTATTTAGTTTAAGAACTAAGAACAGTTTTGGAGTGGGCGAATTTTTAGATATACCAGCTTTTGTAGATTGGAGTAAGCAAGTGGGTATTAAAATGATACAGATTTTACCCATTAACGATACTACTTCAACCCACACTTGGTTAGATTCTTACCCTTATGCTTCTATTTCTGCTTTTGCTTTACATCCTCTTTATCTGAATTTAGAAAATATAGCATTATCTGCAGATGAAAAAGCATCAATAGATGTATATAAGGAAGAAAAAAGCCGTTTAAATTCATTAGATGCTGTAGATTATGAAGTGGTAATGAATACAAAATGGAAAATAATACAAGTACTATATAATAGCCAAAAGCAAAGTGTTTTAGAATCAAAAGATTACCTTGATTTTTTTAATTTTAATGAGCATTGGCTAGTTCCTTATGCTTGTTTTTGTTATTTAAGGGACAAATATGGTACGTCTGAATTTGGCAAATGGCCTGCACATAATAAATTTAATAAAGAAGAACTTAGTGAGTTGTTAGATGAAAAAGAGGAAGCTTTTAACATCTTATCCCTTCATTTTTACGTACAATTCCAGCTTCACAAGCAATTACAAAGTGCTACAAATTATGCTCACCAAAATGGAATAATTCTTAAAGGCGATATTGCTATAGGTATATCTCGTAATGGTGCAGATGCTTGGCAAAATCCCACTTTATATAATATGGAATTACAGGCAGGTGCTCCTCCTGATGACTTTGCCATAAAGGGACAAAACTGGGGTTTTCCTACTTATAATTGGGTTCAAATGAAAAAAGATGGCTTTGCTTGGTGGAAGCAACGCTTTGAACAAATGAGCTATTATTTTGATGCTTTTCGCATTGATCATATATTGGGGTTCTTTAGAATATGGAGCATTCCAACCCATGCTGTTGAAGGTATTATGGGCTATTTTGTTCCTGCTTTACCTATTCATATTAATGAATTAAGAGAGAGGGGGATTTGGTACGATATTAAAAGATTTATAGAGCCACATATTACCGACTCTGTTATTTGGGATGCCTTTCAAAATGATCATGAATTTGTAAAGAAAAACTTTTTGGTTAATAATGGTAATGGAACCTATCATTTAAAACCCGAAGTAAATACACAGCATAAAGTAGAACAATATTTAGCAGATTGGGAGAATGATAGTTTTACCCATAAAGTTAAATATGGCTTGTTCGATTTAATTAGTAACGTTATTCTACTAGAAGTTGAGGGTACTAATAGAGAAAAGTTCCATTTTAGGTTTGGCATTTCTGGCATTTCTTCTTTTAAACATTTAGATGATTATACACGCAAACAGTTAGATGATTTATATGTAAATTATTTCTTCCGTCGTCAGGATAATTTTTGGAGAGAAGAAGCGATGCAAAAACTTCCTGCTTTAAAAAGAGTTACAAACATGCTTGTGTGTGGCGAAGATCTTGGCTTAGTTCCTAATTGCGTACCAGATGTAATGCAACAATTAGGTATTTTAAGCTTAGAGATACAAAGAATGCCAAAGGACAACAAAAAGTCATTCTTTCACCCCAATGACGCACCCTATTTAAGTGTTGTTACGCCCTCAACACACGATATGAGTACCATTAGGGGATGGTGGGAAGAAGACAAAACAAGAATTCAAGAGTTTTACAACCAACAATTAGGACAATGGGGTGCAGCCCCTTATTATTGTGAAGATTGGATTAACAAATTAATTGTTAAACAACATTTGTATGCTCCTGCCATGTGGAGCGTATTTCAATTACAAGATTTATTGGGTATGGATGCAACCATTAGAAGAAGCAATCCTAATGATGAAAGAATTAATCTACCAGCTAATCCAAAAAACTATTGGCGTTATAGAATGCATATTTCAATTGAAGATTTAATTACTAGCGAATCTTTTAATGCTGAATTAAAAACAATGATAAAAGAATCTGGCAGGTAGTTTTGTTTCAGTTTTTACCAATATTATGTAGTAGAATCGTTATCAAATTTTAAGACAGAGGTTTTAGCATATTTTTATAGTAAGCGCATAATACTTGTAATGTAGAGGAAAAAATAGTGTATTGACTTGTATTTGAAGTAATTGAGGATTATACTAGTGTGCAATGGCGAAATTTGTTATGCTAAGCTGGGTTTTAAAAAGAATTGTTTAAAATAACGATAAATAATTGCACTAGGTAGGGCTTACTTAAAAATTCATTGGGCAGTATTACTCCGATATATATCTTTGCCTATGGCAATAATAAAATCTGCTCAAGAGAGCAAATCCCCTAACTCTAGAATTTTTGGTGTTGGTCTTACTTTTGATGATGTATTGCTGATGCCATCTTATAGCGAAGTACTTCCACGTGAAGTTAATATTCAATCGCACCTTACTAAAGAAATAGTCTTAAATGTTCCCATGCTGTCTGCAGCTATGGATACTGTTACGGAAGCTAATCTTGCAATAGCACTTGCAAGAGAGGGTGGTATTGGTATACTTCATAAAAACATGACGATAGAAAAGCAAGCCGAACAAGTACGAAAAGTGAAACGTAGTGAAAGTGGGATGATCATTGATCCTATTACGCTAACTGCTGATGCTACAGTTGGGGATGCATTACGTATTATGCGCGAAAATAAAATTGGGGGCATTCCAATTGTAGATATTAATAATTATTTAGTAGGTATTTTAACAAACAGGGATTTACGTTTTGAAATAGCCCATAAAACCAAAAAGGTAAGTGAGGTAATGACTTCTACTAACCTTATTACAGCCCCCGATGGAACTGATTTAAAAAAAGCCGAAAAGATTCTTCAACAGTACAAAATAGAAAAGTTACCCGTTGTAAGCAAAGAAGGACACCTTATAGGGTTAATTACTTATAGAGATATTTTACAACTTAACAATAACCCTAACGCTGTTAAAGATGGTTTTGGAAGATTGTTAATTGGTGCAGCTTTAGGTATTACTAAAGATATGTTAGATAGGGCTTTTGCTTTGCAACATGTTGGGGTAGATGTTGTATCGCTCGATAGTGCTCATGGGCATAGTAAAGGAGTGATAGATGCGCTAAAAAAACTAAGGAAGAATTTTAAAAACCTACAGATAATTGGGGGTAATATTGGTACAGCCCAAGGGGCAAAAGCAATTGCAGAAGCAGGTGCCGATGCGGTTAAAGTGGGCATTGGTCCGGGCTCTATTTGTACAACACGTATAGTTGCAGGTGCAGGCGTACCTCAATTAACTGCTATTATGGAAGCCGCTTATGCTTTAAAGGATACCAATGTTCCTGTTATAGCAGACGGAGGTATTAGGTATACGGGTGATATGGTAAAAGCTTTAGCTGCGGGTGCAAATGCAGTGATGATGGGTAGTGTTTTTGCAGGTGTTGAAGAAAGCCCTGGAGAAACAATTATTTATGAAGCGCGCAAGTATAAAGAATATAGAGGGATGGGCAGTTTAGGGGCAATGAGCCAAGGCAGTGGAGATAGATATTTTCAAGATGTGGAAGATGGTCTAAAAAAACTAGTTCCAGAGGGTATAGAAGGTAGGGTAGCTTACAAAGGCAGTTTGACCGAGATAGTATATCAATACGCTGGCGGATTAAGGGCAGGTATGGGCTATTGCGGGGCAAAAACTATTTCTGAATTACAAAATGCAACTTTTGTACAAATAACAAATGCAGGTATGAAGGAAAGTCATGCACACGATATAGATATTACAAAAGAAGCACCTAACTATAGTAGAAAATAAAACCCTATGTTATACAACTTGCAGTTAACTAATACGGGCAAACGTTTTAACAAGGAATGGATATTTAGAAACTGCAATTATACATTTAATTCTGGTGTTTCGTATGCAATAACTGGACCCAATGGTAGTGGAAAGAGTACCTTATTACAAACCATAGCAGGTTCAATAAATACGAGCGAAGGAAAGGTTTTATTAATAAATAAAGAGAACGACAAGCCCGTTGAAAACGATAGTATATTTAAATACCTTTCTATTGCTGCACCATATTTAGAGTTGGTAGAAGAAATGAGTGCTATTGAATTCCTTAATTTTCATAGCTCATTTAAACCCTTAATTTCTACTCTAAGTATCATTAATATTTTAGAATTAGTGGGACTGAAATCTGCAATTAATAAGCAAATTCGTTTTTATAGTAGTGGTATGAAGCAACGATTAAAGTTGGCGCAAGCTATTTTTACCGATGCGCCGTTATTGCTATTAGATGAACCATGCACCAACCTAGATGCAACAGGTTATAAATTGTACAATGAATTAATAACAACGTATGCTTTCAACAAGCTCATTATTGTTTGTAGCAACGACCCTCAAGAGTATGAATTTTGCACAGAACAATTAAGTATACTAGATTATAAAACAAAGTAAATATCCTTAAAACCCAGATTTGGCAATAAACTCGTTGCGTAAGTCTCCAATTCAATAAAGACAAATATTAGCGCAGGGTTTTCGATTGATAATATGCAACTAATCAGGGATTAAAAATGGATTGAACCCATTTCTTTATCTGTATTAGCTTGGCTAACTTGTAGAAGAATTTTTTCTATCTCATCCATTGTATAGATGTTGTTAATTGTTGCAAATCCGTTTTGTAGAAATTCGTCTATATGTTTCATATTAAATAATGCTTTATATTAATGCAACACCAATAAGGGTTTGTAAATGGCCATTACAGGAATACTACGTCTACCGATTCCAATTACTTAATTCTTATTCCTTAGTCATTTTTCCGCCATTTTAATTAGCTATAACGGTGTTTAAATTATTTTAACCTAAGCATTAAATTAAGTACTTCTATTTTTATTGTTTCACTTTTGCTCGAATAATGGCGAGTATCTAACAACAAGATTCGAGACATTATCAAATCGATAAGGCTTAATACCTTCTACTAATGGCACTTTTACATCTATAATCTGTAAGCCATCTACATCATTACAAACAATTGCAGACCGGCTGTCCACATGCAAAGTTTGAAAGGAAATATTAGTCAACTTTAAGTCTTTTACGTGCCTAGCAAACAATCCATAAGCAGGATTTATACCCAATAAAAAAGGTTCTGGGTATCCTTTTCCTAGCTCAGGAAACGCCCTTTCCCCCTGTGCTTTAGTTCCGCCACCTTTATATACAATCAATACATTTTCCAATTGAATATTCTCCACATTATAGCCAAGTGTACCTGTAATTTGAATGCCGCTCAACGAATCAACATCGGTAGCAATTACATTGCTTATAAAAATATTCTTCT
>Ga0007836_1000301_pt1 | contig 11528 bp, 6 predicted proteins | sample CryBogCBE23Oct07_FD_71205 | JGI IMG/M metagenome (GOLD analysis project Ga0007836, IMG submission 71205) | Freshwater microbial communities from Crystal Bog, Wisconsin, USA - CBE23Oct07 | ecosystem: Environmental > Aquatic > Freshwater > Lake | place: Crystal Bog, Wisconsin, USA | collected...
AGTCCAAAATACTAGCAATTTGTGGTGATGAAAACATACTAATATATTAAACTATTTTATTTACCCATATTACAATATATGCCCGATGCGGGTGGTGCGGGAGTTAATCCCATTCAAATGATAGCAGGCGGTATTCAGTCTAGTATTGGATTAGGCGAAGCTGCCTATTCATTAATTAATGCAAGGAAGCTAAAGAAACAAGCAGCAGCCATTGATGCAAGACGACCAATGTATAACATTTCCCCCTATGCAGGTCAAGACGTAGCATTAGCAGAAAGTAACTTATCTAATGGGATGAGTGCAGAAGCTAATCAAGCATATAAAGAGGGGGTTGATAAGAACTTTGCATCATCACTTTCAGCTATACTAAAAGGCGGTGGTACACCTAATACTGTTTCGGGTGTATTTGGTAATGCAGAAGAAGGGTTAAAAAACTTGGCTATGCTAAAGGAAAGTAACCGTATGGCTAAAATGAATAATTTAGTACAAGAACACCAATACTACAATGACCAATTAGATAAACAATGGACTTTAAATAAAAAGAATCCGTGGGAAGATGAAAAGTCCGCTAGTACAGCCGCTAGAGAAAAGAATAGTGCGTTGCTTATGAATGGATTAGATACCTTTGGTGCGGGGGTTATAAACGCAGTAGGTGGTCATCAAGCAACTAAAACACTTAATGATTATCTTGCCCCAACACCACAAGTAGCAAGTACTAATGTAGGTGGTGGTGAAATAGGTAATGTAGCAAGACAAGATGCAAGACCTATGATTTCTGATTCTATTGATTGGAAAAATATGGGTGATGGAAATGTAAGCGCACCCCTAGATTTTAGTAACATTCAACCATTTAATGGCTAATTTAAAAAGCAATGGCATCTTTATCAGAATTACAATCATATCAAGGAAATGCAGCTTTAGGTGCAGGTGGGGGTGGTAATGTATTGCCTCAAAAATCAGACTTTGACAATATCAATCGTGCAGGGGAAATGTGGGCTTTACAACAAGTAAATGCCAATAAAGCTATTTTCGACCAAAAAATAAAGGATAGAGATTATAAAAGAAAATTATTTGAAGAAGGACAAATAAAAGTAGGGGCGCATTTAGATAATGACAACCCTATAATTACAAAGGCTCAAAAAGAAGTAAATGATGCGTATGAGAAATTTGTAAACGCCCCACCAAATGATACTAAGGCTTTACAAGAATATCAAAACGCCCATACTAAATATTCAGACATAGTAACAGAAGCACAAAGTAGATACAATACAATACACGAACAAAAACAAGCTATTGCAGACGAACCTAATGCCGCTAAAAAAGCAGAAATGCAAGCACACTTAGATAAACAAATGTCTAAGGGGTTTGGTTACAATATAGACCCTTATCAAAAAGCATTAGACTTTAATGTTACTTATGCCCCCGACATAGCAACAAAATACGGACATACAGGGTGGGGTAAAGGAGCAGCAGGTACAAATATTGGTACGCAAGGGGAAACAACAGGCGGTAAGGTAGGTGAAACAGGTGGTGTTGTTACGCCCCCTTCACAAAGTAAAACATCTACTACTGTTACTAAGGGTGCAAAAGGTACAACAGTAAGCACTAAAACAACGAATGAGCCAACAAAAGGTCAAGTTGCAGTAAGTTCCCCTGCCGACATTAAAATGGATGCACAAGGTAGAGTTTATGTAAAGCAACCCGAAGAACATTTTAATTTTTCTGACGTTAAAAACGGAATGGCAAAAGTATATGCAGACCCTAAAAGTAACGACCATGAAGAAATGGACAAGGGTGTGCAAATGTTTGATAACATTGATGGTTTTAGTCAAGCACAAATATTGAAAAGCATATTTAATGCAGCCGAAAGATATAATACCCAATTAGCAGGTACAGAGGGGTTTAAGCCTATTGAAACTAGCATATTTGATGGAACTCAAAAACTCCCAACAGAAGCAGAATTAAAAGACCCTAATTACAAAATACCCGAATATATAGCAGTAAAAGATGCAAATGGAAAGTATAAGCTAAAAATATCAGCAGCAGAGTATGCAGCATTGCAAGTGTTAGCTAATCAACCTACTTTTAAAACAGGTGGTTATGTGTTTGACGAAAAAGCAACAGAGGACGCAGAAAAACGTAGGCATAATAAAGAGATAGAAGGTATTGATTGGTATAAAGCAAGAAAGCAAGCGGAATACAATAGAAAGAAAATAGAATCACTTAATGGGGATGATGTAGTACCTTTCTTAAAAGACCAATGGAAAGATAATATATTAGGTGTTTTAGGTGCAGTAGGAACAACAGACGATAAAAAGAAAGTTTATAGTTCTTTAGTAAATATCCCTGCAAATAAGACTATGCCTATTTTTACTTTAGAAAGTGGTAAAGAAAAACTATTTGAACCTATTGGGGCAAAACCTATTTATGAGTTAGGATATAAAGACCCTGACACTAAAAAAGTTGACAATACCCGACCTGCTGATGAAAAAGATAAGCTAATAGGCTATCAAGGTGGACATTATGAAAGCCAATATTACAAGTCAGATGGTAATGCTATATCTATTGATGCTTTAGGACAAACTTATAGAGAAACCGTTAATACTTTAAGGGATAAAAAGATAAAAAATATTCCTACTTTTGATGAATATGTAAAAGGGTTAGTTAAGTCTAATGCAATGAAGTATGGGTTAAGAGGTGCTAAACAAACTATCAATGAAGATACTTATATTGAAAATCAAAAGATGTTAAGTAATAAGTATTCAAAGAAAGGGCAAAACATATTTGCAGGAGATGAATCTAATTATAACAGCAATGTAAACGAGGGAAAGGATAACGAATCTACTCCCGAACAATAAATAAATTATGCCCGAAGATTGGTTAGAAACAGCAAATCAAGTTTTAAATAAAACAGACAATAGCAAGCCACCTAAAAAAAGTGGCTCATCTAAACCCGTATCTAATAATCAAAGTGAAGATTGGACTAGCGTTGCATCTGATGTTTTTAATAAAAACATAGATAAGTACAATAAGTTAGACTATTCAAAAAAAAAAGATGGTACTACACCTTCTACAGGTGGTATACAAAATTCAAATTTACCAAGTCAAAGTCAATCAACGGATGGTCAATCACAATTACCTTTGAACGTAGATGATGCTAACAAAGTAAATAAATCTACTCCGATTAAGCCTAATCCTCATTTGGGGGATGGAAAGAGTGCTACTACTTTAGCTATGGATGCTACAAGTGTGGTACAAAAGCATTTGCCCGAAAAAGCCAAAATCTTAAATAAGGCATACGATTTAAACAATATTGATGAAATAGTAGGTATTCGTAATCAAGTTGTAGGTAAATTAAAGGGGAACTTGTTTGCAGCACAAGAATCCCAACGTGCAACACAGTTTTCGGGTGCGCCACATTTAGATATTCCATTTGATGTACGCAAACAAGCAGAGGCAGAAAAAGCAGCCCCAATAACAGCATTAAGCGAAGAAGCAAAAGCTACTGAAAAGACTTTAAACGACTATGCTACAAAAGCAATAGTAAAAGCCCGTTTGCCACAAACTAATTACAAAGACCTAAATGTTCCTAAGCCCCAAAATACACAAGAAGTTTTTGATAGGCAAGCAGCCCAAGATATAGGGCAACAAATGAAGGAAAAGTTAGGCATACAAAACTACAATTCGGGGAATAACGGCTATGACAATACAAAACAAGGATTAGAAGCAATAGTACATTCTTTAAGAATGGATGCTAATGACTTGTTGGATAAAGGGGCGAAAGATAACGATAAGGCTTCTCACGATAAAGCTACTGAAATAGCATCACAGATAGATAAGCATATAGACCTTTATAAAAACCTAGAAGAACAATACCCCGATGTACAGTACGATAATACAGTACGTTATCTTAGTGATATTGCAGAAAAAAACGGAATAGGAAACAACCTTGCTATATCTAGTGATGATGTTTATAAAATGGCTGCAATAGCACAAAAAGAAAACCCCAACTTTATGACAAAGATGGGAAAATATGTAGATGCTATTGCAGAAAAAGAAGGTAACGGGTTTTTTGGGCAAATGACAGGGGGGGATATTATTAAAAGTGGTATTTCAGCACAATTAGGTCGTTCTATACTTGAATGGACAGCAGAAAAAGCAGGTCAATTAGAATCAGTTTTAGGGAACGAAAAAGGTGCGGAAGCAAATAAATCAGTAGTTGAAAACATAGGCAAAAGATACGTTTCAAAAGAAGGTGCTTTATATGATAAAGTTGTTTTTGATAATGAAGGTAATGGCTATGTAAAAAAGAAAAACGAATATTACGGCGACTTAAATATAAAGTCATTTGGACGTATGGTTGCTAATTCAGCACCCTCTTTGGCAGAATGGATGGCAGCAGAAGGTTTAGGTGCTAAAACAGCAGAAGCAGTTGGGGCAACAGAAGCTACATCTAAAGCAACAGGATTGGTTGCTGCAAGTTATATAACGGGGTATCAAAACAATAGGCAGATAGCAGAAAATCTGATTGATGATAAAAGTGGTTGGGGAACTGCAAAGAAAGACGCTTTTGCCAACGTGGCAACATTATTAAATGCAGGTGTATTTCACATATTAGGTGCTTCTCCAACAGGGGTATTGGAACAATCATTAATAAGGGGTGCTAAAGAAGATATTTTAACAACATTAGAAGATGCTGAATGGAAGCAGCTTAGTAAAAGCAAAGTACAAGACTTAATAAAAGACAAACTAATCCCTCGTGCCAAAAACCTATTAAAGGCAACGGGTTATTCTTTGGCAGAAGGTGCTAAAGTTGCAGGGGCAGGGGAAATATCAAATAAAGCTACTCAATTAGCAGAAATAATAGTAAACCCAAAAAAGGCAAATGTTTCTTCTTTTGAAGATGATGTGAAGAATTTTACACAACAAACATTGGTAATGGGATTACTACCTTTTGTTGGTAAAGCATTTAATGGGTTAAGAGATATTCCCTATGCTGCTAAAGATGCTTTAGTAGAGGCAGCTAAACAAGACGGAATACATATTGATGACATTCGTTCAAAAATGGATAAAGGGGAATATACCCCCGAACAAGGAGATAAAATGATTGCTATGATTAGGACTATGAAAAATAGTCTTGATGCAGCAAGTGAAAAAACTAATAGTCGTGGATTGCCATTAAACGAAAGACAAAAAAGGGAATATGCTTTAGCGGATTTTAAACTAAAAGCAGCAGAACACGCAAAAGAATTAGGTGGTGATGTTGAATTAGAAAAAGTTACAAATGAAGTAAAATACACTCAAAAAGAAATTCTTTCAGAGGACGGATATACACCAATAGAAGCAAGCCCTATATTCAAATCTATAAAAGAAGTTGAAGGCGAAGGTAAGCCCGAAAAGTTTACCGATATTGATAGTGAAAAAAGCTATAAAGTTACTATTGATGGTGAAGAAAAAACCATTAATGGTGATGAATTACAAGTAATTTTAAAACAAAGGGCAAATGAAGAAACCCCAACAGAAGAAACCAAAAGTGAGAAAGTCACACCCACCAACGGTAAAGGTGCAGAAGTTGAAATACCCGAAGGAAAAGTAACCCCAACAGTAGTCGTTGATGGTAAAGAATACTATGGTGCAAATCATGGTGAAGCAATGGAAAATGCTATTGCAGATGGTAAAGACATTCCTAGTCCTGATACAAAAGAGGGTGCAGAATGGAGAAAAGATAACGGTAAATTTAAGAGGGGATATGAATTAATTCCTAGAAGTGAGGCAGAAGAAAAATTAGGATACGAAAACTCTCACCTTATACCAAAAGAAGATTTGTATGTTCCCGTTGAAGAATTAAAGGATAAAAACATAATCCCAACACTTGAAAAAATAAAAGAACGTTCTAAAGAGTTGGTTAAGGAACACGGGGAATTAATCAATATAGCACAACCAATAATAGAGAAAATAAACAATGCAGATTATGTAAATGAAAATGATTTGAATAATGCTGCTAATGTGTTATATGACTTATATGACAAAGTACCCGAAGCACAACATTTAATTGAGCCGTTAATCTCAAAAATAGAAAATTATGAATTTGCAACAACGACTGAAACTAGCACAGTTACCGAAAAAAGAGCAGTTAAAGTTCCTAGAAAGGTTAGCGACAAAATACCCGTTAGCAAAAACCTCGAACAATGGGAAGGAAGCAGGGCAACAATCAATGATGCCAATGGAAAAGAAATAACGGGATATTTAAAGTCAGACGAAAATGGTAAATATGCACTTTATGACGGTGACGGTAATAAGATAGCATCTATCGGTGAAAAAGCAATTACCGACAGGGATATTACTTTACCTAGTGATGTAGAATCACCAATAGGATTTGATAAAGATGGTAACATAAAGTCTATTACCCTTCAAATAAATAAGGTTGATGCTGAAAAGGGGGGAGTTATTCCTGACAAACAAATTACTATTGAGTTTAAAAACCCCGATAAAGCATTAGACTACGCAATAGCATTAAGGGCAGAACAAATAGGAGAAGTGCCACAAAGCGACTTCGATACTGAATATGAAGATTTTGTCAAAGAAATACAAGTAGAAGTACCTAAAACTATAATTGAAAAAGAAGGGGAACAAACCCCACTTAAAGATACCTCCAATATTGGAGAGCAAACACAAACGCAAAGCAATGAAAGCAGAAGCAAAGAAAGAGGTGAAGAAGGTGGCAAAGAAAGCCGTAGCCAAAAAAGTCGCCAAGAAAGCGATGAAAAAGGCAATGTAATTGGTGGGGAGAGTACATCATCTAGTGAAGGTGGTGTGCCTCCTACTAATGTACCAAAAGTTGAAAATGCAGAAAGTGGGATTCCCGACAATGTAGTAGGAATTAAAAATTCCATTGTAAATGAAAATAGGGTACATAGGGGTTTGCTACCATTGGTAAAAGAAGCAAAGCGTAAAGTAGGTAAAGTTTGGAATGATGTAAAAACTGCTATTGCAAACGGGAAGGCTAATCCTAATAAATTAGTTGATGATACTTATGCTAGGATAACTGCTTCAAAAGACGGGAAAGGATTACCTACGTTTAATGATTACGAAAATGCGCAATTATTATTTCATAGGCTAGATACTACAAATAGAATTAAGACAGGGGATGATATTTTAAACAAAATAGAATCATTAGGCGACAAAGCAAGCAAGGAAGATATAATGAAGGCTTTTTCAGATAATGCTGATTGGATTTTCAAAAATGAAACTGATAAGAAAAACTTTCAGTCATTATTGAATAGCCCCGAAAGCACCTCTGATTTAATTAAAAAAGCATTGGGTGATGTTATAGATGATTTTCATTTTGATTTAGCAAAAAATGATTTAGTAGCGGAAAAAACAGGTACAGCTTGGGGGCAAAGCGGGAAGTTTAGACAAATATTAGTTAATCTACAAGGGGAAGTAGTAAATTGGACTAAACAGTTAGAACGTAAAATGGGCGAACATTCAGACCCCGAAACGTTAAAAACTATTTCACGTTTAGAGCAAGAATATAAGGATACTTTAGAGCAGCTTAAAAAAGAGCATTCAGAGGAACTTCAAAAAGCAGCAGAAGATGCCTATAAAAAAGCACAGGAATTATTCAAGAAAGAAGCAAATAAAGGTGATAGGCAAAAGCAAATATCTAAAGAAAAAACTTTAAAGCAAAAAGGGGATGCTATTGCAGACCAAATACTAAAACTTCAAATAAAGCAAGATAAAGGCACTTTGCAATCAAATCCCTTTCAATTAGGTATAGAAGCCTATAACCTTCTTATAAAAGGGGTTGCAGAATTAACCCGTGCAGGATATACTGTTGCAGAAGCTATTGTTGAAATGCGTAAAAAGGACGAATATAAAGGTATTGATAAAGATGAATTAGAAAATCACTTAACGGGTGGGTTGTCTTTTGAATCTAAGCGTGAATCAGCAATAGATAAACTAAAAGAACGTGCTTTAGATAAAGATGAAACTGTTATAAGTAAGGACAACGTAAAGTACTTAAAAGAACTTATGGCAGTGCATATTGAAAATGGTACTAAAGATTTGTCTGATTTAATTTCTAAAACTAAAGAGGACATTAAGGATATTTTACCCGATGCAACCGATGATGATATTAGGGATGCACTTTCAGGTCGTGGTATTAAGCAAGAAACAAAAGTAAAGGCACAAACAGACTTGCAGCAATTAAAGCAAAAAGCAGCAGCAGTAAGCAAGTACTTGGATTTATTGAAAACCCCAGAAAACGAAACTGAAAGCCAACGTTTAAATAGGTTGAAAAAACTTAATGAAATTTATGAAGGGAAAGACGGGAATGGTATTAAGGATGAAATAAACCGTTTAGGCATTAAACCTTCAAACGAACAATTAAGGTTAAGCGATATTAATAAAGCCCGTATTAACAACGTAAAGCAAAAAGTAAAAAGCATTGTTGATGGAATAGAAAAAACCATAAAGAGTAAAACATACGGAAGCGAAGCCGAAAAAAGCATTATTGAATCAGAAAAGTCTTTTTTTAAAAAGAAATTAGGCGAATTAGAAACTGGCAGTTTCAAGGACGACCAGCGTTATGCACAAGCAAGTAGTATTATTTCAGACCAAATATTAAACCACGAAAAGCAACGTGAGTTATTGACAAACATATTCAGGAAGGACAAGCCAAAAGAAGGCACTCCCGAATCTGATATTGAAAAGCAAAAGATTGATGCCTATACAAGTAGGATTAAGGAGTTAAAGGGAATAAAAAGCGACTTGGATATTGACAATAAATTAGTATCACAAGAAGTAGATAATCAAGTGTTGGCGGCAAAAGCGCAAGATGCTTTGAATAGAAGCATATCCCAATTACAAAATGATATTGACAACAATGAATTTGAGGGGAGTGAACCTTCCACTAAAACGGGACTTGAAACTATTATTGGTCAAGCAGACCCAACTAGGACTGCTAAAATAAGGGAACTACAAAAGAAAAAAAGTTTACTAGAATTAAAGAAGCGTGAAGCAATAGACGACTACAATAAAAGCAAACGTGGTATTGCAGCTAAAATAGCAGACGGATTAGTTAGAACCAAACGTGCTTTTGTACTATTGAAAGCAGGAATATACGTTAAACTAGCAGCGGCAACACTTTGGGGACAAACGGTATTTGCACCATTGAATAGTCTTGCAGGGGCAATGTGGAACAAGGTTGGGGATGTGCTTTCGGGAACGGAAGGATGGAGTGAAGCAACAAGGGACAATACTACTTGGGGTAAATTCCTAAATAAAAGTTTAAGATACGGGAGGGTTTATGGCGCAGCAGAAATGGAAGCATACGGCAAGAACGCTTGGAGTTTTGATACATTAAAAAAGAATTGGAAGTCTTTTGGATTTGATAAAAATACTGCAAGAAAATTAGATGGGTTTAAAAATGAAAGCACATTAAAAAGTTTTGTTAGCGATGCCTTAAATGGGTATAGCGAACTTAACTTGTTTTTTGGTGAAGAAGTTGCCCCTAGTGAGTATTACGCATCAATGAGTGACGAAGCTAAGTTTTATCAAAAGGACTTTTGGGGAACTTTAGGCGAAGGGTTGGACTTTAAAAATCCAAAAGATGCGGCAATAGGGGTAGGTCTAGGGGTAAAGGCTGTTGGAAAAACGGTACAACAAGCAGGGCAAATAGGAATAAGAACGCACGGGGCTGTAAAGGGGGTAGCAAAAGGTATGGAGTTTGCACGTTCTTATTTTACTATAAAAGAAAATGCTAAAAGGATACACGGAGAAGCGTGGGCAGCAGACCCCGTTAATCAAATGTCTATGGGGCAATTAGCCTATCAAGAAGCATTAAGGGGTATATTTATGGAAGATAATATATTAACCCGTAAATATCAAGATTTCTTACAAGAATTAAAGAAAAGTGGAAGTCCCTATGCACAAGCAGGATATTTAGTTACAGGGGAATTGTTGCCCGTAGTAAAAGTACCTACCAATATAGCTTTGGGTGCTGCAAGGGCAGTAACGGGGTTGCCATTGGCAGGTGGTGAAATATTTTTAAGGTTAATGGCTGAAAAGTTGAGTGGTTCTAAAATAGCAGAAATAACTAATACAGGGGATTTTCTAAAAAGACACGGAACTGAAATAATTAGTAATGAACACGCATCTGGACTATTGAGAAACCTAAGAAACGGTACAGTAGGTGCTGCATTGATTATGGGGATGGTAATGGGTAAAATGGCAGCAAGCAACTACTATTTTAAACATAAAAAAGGCACATTGGATGATGATAATAAGTTAGAAGAAGGAGGGGTTAAAATAGGAGATATGACTATCAGTAGGGACTTAGCAGATAACCAATACTTTGTAGCAATGAAAATGGGGGAAACAGCATTAAAAGCATATAATTATTACCATTCTACTGATGATGGCAAAGATGCTGATGGATATGTTTTATCTATGGCAAAAGCACTTGGTCAAACAGGTATGGGGGTTATCAAAGAATCCCCGATAGTAAGTACCCCTTCTGATATGATAAATGCAATAGAAGGGCAACGTAATATGGGTTGGTTTTGGCAGAATTTGGTAGTTAGCAGTACTTATCCTAGTTTTATGCGTGAATATGCAATGTACACAGATAAAGAAGATGGCAACTTAATTCCATTCAAGGGGAAAGCAAATAAAAGAGCGCAACCTACTTTAATGGATACTTATAAGGCTTGGACACCCGGACTAAGAGAAACTTTACCCCTTAAATAACAATATAAAACAACAATTATGCCTTTAAAAAAGTCATCAAGTAAGAAAGCATTTTCTGAAAATGTAAGGAAAGAAGTTAAAGCGGGGAAACCCCAAAAACAAGCAGTAGCAATAGCTTATAGTGTACAAAAACAAGCAAAGAGTAAAAAGAAGTAATATGGCATTAGAAATTTGTATAAAGGTAATACCGCATGAACACCAAAGGTATAATACTGTGGGGGATTATTGGTATGATACCGAAGGTGTTTTACAGATAAGAGTAAGCGAACAAGGTGACGAGTTCTATAATAAGTTGATAGTTATACATGAGTTAGTAGAAGAGGCTCTTACTAAGAAGCGTGGATTAACAGAACCCGAAATAATGGACTTTGATTTATACTTTGAAAAAAGGCGTGAGCAAGGTTTGGTAGATATTGATGCGGAAGCGGGTTTTTGTAATGAAGCACCATATTTACCCGAACATTCTTTAGCAACAGCAGTAGAATTACAAATGTGTGCTATGGCAAAAGTATCTTGGAAAGACTACATGGATAACGAATAAATAAACAAAAATGATAAACCTAAAGGATAAAACAGTATTGGTGTATGATTATGGTAATTTTATAGAAGTTGCCCAAAGGTTAAGTCGTGACTTTGGCAGGGTTCTTTATTTTATGCCAACAGTAATAAACGGGTGGGTAGAACACAATCCTTAAGATATAGGTAGGGGTGTTGAAGGTATAGAACGTATCTATGATATTTGGGATTACTATGAAGAAGTTGATTTATGGGTATTC
>Ga0007836_1000302_pt1 | contig 11491 bp, 10 predicted proteins | sample CryBogCBE23Oct07_FD_71205 | JGI IMG/M metagenome (GOLD analysis project Ga0007836, IMG submission 71205) | Freshwater microbial communities from Crystal Bog, Wisconsin, USA - CBE23Oct07 | ecosystem: Environmental > Aquatic > Freshwater > Lake | place: Crystal Bog, Wisconsin, USA | collected...
GTGCGGGTTGCCAGTGGCTGGTGGGGTCGGAGTTGTGTACATGTGTCCATCTAAAGTTTGTGGACACAAGCATCCTTGTTCAGCTTCGCCAATTCAAGGTGAGTTCGCCGGACGGATACGATGAAGGGGGGGAAGTTTCCGCCGATACAAGAACTAGGAGAGTATTCCCGCTCTCGCTCGGATAGTGACATGGCATTTTCATGACGTAACTTTGACATCTCATTCACCCATTTTTAATCTGCGCGGGCAGACAGGTTGATTGTATTGAACCGATCTAACATCGGGCTCCAGGCTGATGGCTGGGACACCGAGGGCTCTGAGTGCGTAGAACTCAACCGGGTGATATTTTTCTGTCCACCAGCGCGAAAACGAAGTCTAAGAATGCATGCTGGGTGAGCCCCAGTCCAAATTCGTGAGTATGGCTTATCTGACCCTTTAGGTCATATCACTTGACAAATATGCCGATGTCATATACCAATTAGGGCCTGTCATTAAATTGAGGTTCGCACGCTGAACGCATGAAAGCACACGGGCTAAATTTATCCAGTCAATTGTCTCATCGAGGATTTTGGTGCTGGTCTATAAAGATCATTCATTGAAGCCGTTGGCGGGCTGGTGATCTAAACCGTAAGCAAATGCTTTATTAGTTACATCTAGATTGTGCATCCGTAGAATTCAGCGCGCGCCATTTTCCGAAAGGTGGCGCAATGGGAAAAGCTCGAAACACAAGCCTTTCTGGCAACCAGACACTGGGGGGATCACAAGGCGGCGCCAGACCTGGCATCCGTCTAGGAACCCGTTTGCGCGGGGCTTTGGCTGAAGCATACCAGTCGCGAGGACACGGCAAAAGCACATTATGGGCAGCGTTCAGCCCCAAGTCGGGCAAGGATGTAGTCTTCAGAAGCAGTGTGGAATTTGGTCACTTTCTGCTGGTCGAATCTGATCCAAATATCGAAAACGTGGATTATTCCCCAGGTACTCGCATTGAAACGTACGCTGGAGAGGGTGCCGCTACTATCGTTGATGCTGAAGTTACGCTTAAGAGCGGGGCTGTCGTGTGGCGAGAGGTCAAGAACAGTGAGGACGTGACGCACGGGTCTATTGGTCGGGCCAACCTCCAGCTTCTCATTCAAATAAAGGCAGCAGAAGGAGTTAGCGCGCGCCACGAGCTTCTCACTGAGAAAGAAATCTATGCATGTCCTCAGCGCATACGCAATTGGATGCGGATTTTGCCTTGGATTGCGCAGGCCAGAGCGTGGCCGCTGCATGAATATGCATCCAGAGTAGCGGGCTTACTACGTCGACAAACCAATGTGACTTTGGGAGAAGTGCTCGAACTTGGCGATGGAGCTAACCGCGCTTTATACGCTGCGGCGCTTTTCAAGGCGATGCAAAGCGGCAGTTATGCAAGCGACCTTAACGAGCAACCGCTAAGCCTTTGGTCACGCTTTCGCCTCCACGGGGTACAACGTGAGCAAGTTTGAGTACAGCTTCAAGACCATGCCACCTGAATGGCGCGCGTGTGAATCATGGCCATTGGCCGACCTGAGTGCTTACGATGTATTGGTTCAGAAACGATTTGAACGCCTTGCCAGAGGGATCCGCCTTTATCTTCAAAGCGGAAGACTGAGGGCCGCCGCGCAGGAAGCTAGCTGCTCAAACTCGGTATTGCTTTTTCAACTTAATCGTTGTCTGTCAAAGGACGATGACGGGGAAATTGTGGGGTGGAGAGGGATAATTTTAGGCATGCGTATCAAAAGGTATGTTCGTACCAGGGATTTGCCTACCGGACAGCCAGAACAGCCGCATGGCCGTGCCGGCGCTTTCGACGCGTTCCTGAGAGATCACCCAGAGGTGCTTGAGAAATTCCAAAAAGCTTTAAAGGCAGGCGGTTCAACAACCACAAGGGTCAAGAGATCAGCACCAACTCTCCAGAGCGCTTGGCAGGCTTTCAGGAGAATATTGGTTGATCAGGGTTTCACTGACGCTGAATATCCGCTCAACTCAGCAAGCAAAGGTCGTCGGTCGGTTCAGCGACTGGCCAAACGCCTAATTTCGTCAGATCCATCATTAATTGGAACCTGGTACGGAGAACAGGCTCGTGACGGACTCTCTGTGGGTCGAGGGAAGTATTCCTTTGATTTCGGGACTACACCTTTCGATGTAGCCCACGTGGACGCACACAAGATTCACTGTGTCGGAGTTGTTCGAGTAGCTGGCCCTGCGGGCATGCAATCGATAGCCATAACCCGACTGTGGATTTCAGTCGTTCAAGACCACAGTTCCAGAGCAATTATTGGTTACTCTGCTTCGATTTCAAAGGAAATATCCGCCTCTTCAATTGAGAGTGCTTTTGCCATGGGGCAACGTACCTGGAAGCCCAGACTGTTGCGAATGGAACACGTACGGTATACAAAGGGCGCGGGGCTACCCGTGGGAATGGTCGAAGGCCTGGCTGGCTGTCGTCCTTGTACTGTGATGCTGGATAACGCAGCCCAACATTACTCGCGGAGAATTTTGCATACCATGCGCAAATCGCTTGGTTGTGCACTCTCATACGGCCCTATCAAAGCCTGGTGGCGCAATGCAGTCCTTGAAAGGCTATTCCGAACACTTGAACTTTACGGCTTTCAGTGCTTGCCTTCATCAACTGGCTCAAAGGCGACCGATCCCATGAGGCCCAACTCGGTAGGCCAAGCCGTCAAACACGGAATTGATTGGGAGGACCTTCTCGACATACTCGACGTATTGGTCGCCAATTACAACGCAATGCCACAGCGTGGATTAGGGGGGCAATCATCTCTCCAGGTCCTTTCGGCAGCGGTGGCCTCCAACCGTGCCATGCTGCCCCGCCTAGCTCCTCCGATTTCCGCCCATTCCCCTCCGCTAGGGGTGGTCGTAGAGTCACGACCTGTTCGGGGCAGTTTGAAGAAGGGCCGTTTGCGGCGCCCATACGTCCAGATCGACAAGGTTCACTATACGAACGACACTCTGTCGAAGCGATTTGACCTGATTGGACGCTATGTCATCGTACACATTAGGGAAGAGGATGACATCCGAAGTGTCGAATGCTACCTGGAAACTGGCGAGCATGTCGGCTCTATTGAAACGATTGCTCATGGGTGGAGAGCAACGAGCCACACGAGAAGCGTAAGGCGAGCAATCAATGCTGCTATAGAGCGTGGTGACGTTGATTCAAACTCTGATGATATTGTCGCCTCGTATTTGCGGACTCTTGCTGATCGTGCATTGAAAGACATTGCCTCCAGGCCCGGAAAAGTATCACCGGCAGGCAGCGCGCTCGCTGAAACGCTGCGGGCAACTGGGGCCGCAATGCCGCAGCCCTCCAATTTCCAACGTGCTAAAAAAATTGGACCGGATGCCATGCACCTCCCGGCGCACATAAAACCTCCAAGTTGGAAAAAATAGTGATGAAAGGATGCTTATGTCTGACCAAAAATCTTCACTAAAACCAGAAGATATTACAGAACTGCTAAATTTTCGGAGAAGAGTTCTGACCCCTGGCCCAGAGCGAGATATTTTATATGAGCAACATCCTGTTGTGGTCGATGGCGCAATCGTTGCCACCTCGTCGGTCCGAAATACATATGACATCGTTGTGAATGCCATAGTGCATCGCAGGCCTGGAACATGCATTATTGGTGATTTCCGAGTTGGCAAAACCAAAGCAATCGAGAAGATTGTTTCTGAACTCATGCAGACATTCCCTGACTTGCCAATCGGGATTGTGGTCGCAAAGAGCCATGACCCGTATACAGAGAAGACTTTCTATACCGATTTCCTGGGCGATTTCAAACATGGTGGTGCAAACACTGGTACGACTATGGATCGCAGAAATCGAGTGCGCATGGTTATGGAGGCAGATTCGCGGCGATCTAAAAGCGATAAATACCTGTTGATGGTGGACGAAGGCCAGAACTGGGATGAACAGCAATGGCATCTGCTTCGCGACTTAACGAATGATCTAGATATGGGGAAAATCAGGGTCTTGACGGTAACCTTTGCTCACCCAGAGTTACTCAATATTCGAGACAGCCTGATCAACAAAAGACGAACTGATTTGATTGGGCGCTTTTTGCTAAATCCATACCAGTTCACGGGATTGAGTTCTGTAAAAGAGTTGAGAGAAACCCTCGGCGCCTATGACGACGGCAAAAACTATTCTTATCCAATAAATAGTGGGATTTCCTATAGCGAATTCTTCCTGCCCAAGGCATGGGACAGCGGATGGCGTCTTGCGAATGAGGATGAGTTTTTCTGGTCTGCACTCGCTTACATTGCGTCTCGTTTGAACAAACAGGTTGGTCAGGTGGGGATGAACTGGATCGGAGGAGCGATTCGTTGCTTTCTTTTTTCGATGGCTGATAAAGACTGCGTAGGCTTTAAAGGTTCGTTGGAAGATTGGATTTCAGCAGTTGAATCATGCGATTTTGAGTCTAGCCTCATATGAAGATATTAATTTATTTATGACTATTTTAGAAAATGGTTTGATCGACTGCACCTATTGGAACTCAACCTATGAGGGCCCATTTACCAGGCTAGCAAAATTGGGCGTCGTAAACGGGATGAACGCCAGCGAACTATGCACTCGGTTGTTTGGTCGAAAGCTACTAGTCCATCATGCCCGACCTTTCCATGGCAGGAGCTTGATTTCTTGCAAGTGGATGAATACCGGCAAAAATGTACATTCTTTCGCAAGCTCAATTGGTAACAGCGCCTTAGAACAGGCCTGTGGACGGTGGGCGCAATGGATCAGTTCAGACCTTCACTTTCGTTATTGCCCAGTTTGTTTAGATCAAGGATTTCAGTCTGCAATTTTCCAAATTGACGCTTTGCTACAGTGTCCTGTTCATAAGACTCCGATCCTCAACACTTGTACTAATTGCGGTGAAAAAACTACGGCGTATGCTCTGACGGAAGAAAGTTTTCGCTCTCCAATGCATTGTCATCACTGTCTTTTCCCACTCAGTGAAGCCTGGCGGTGCGGGCAGGACCTTTCGCTCTGGCAGGTTTTGCAGGATCAGACACCGTTCCAGGACATGCAGCGATGGCTGACTGATGTTGTTCAGGCAAAAATCAATTGGCCCGAGGTGGACTCCTGGTATGCAGAATCTGGCCCCGAGGTATGGCGCGAAAGCAAGAGAACTGCTGTTTTTGCAGCTCTTGCGAGCGTCGTACCATTACCTCATTCTGCATTGGTCTCCGCCCAGAAATTGCATGTATTCAAAGGTGCCTGTGAATCATTATCCGATGCAAAAACGATCAATTTTCTCCGTCAAGACGAAGTTGACTGCCGCACTGCAATCTACAAGTCGATAAAGCGGAACGCTAATAAGAACTTAGGTCTGAACCTTGCTATGAACGATCCAATTTCAGAAAATCGCTTCAAAATTGATTGGGTAACCGCGGCGCTTTTGCCCGATCACCATTCCGTTGATCCTTCAGAGCATGGGCTTTTGGTCTGGCAAAGACGATTTGAGGAACGAGCGTTTCCCGCTTCATTTGATGGTTTGAGAACTGGAGCCGGATCCATTAAGCAATTGCGTACGGGCATTTTGAACTGGCCGGTCAACTGGCATACGGACGCATATACCTGGGGCAAATTCACCTACCTGTGCCTAGCTGAAGATTTGTGGACTGCATCCCGGTTGAATCGAGAGCTCATGGCAGATGAACTAAATGGATTGATGACACCGGAATTTAGAAACGATAGACCAGGCCATAAAGCCATATTGGAAGGCTATTCGAAATGGATGAGTCGACTGAGTCCAAGGCTTGAAGTTTGGCCAATGTCAATAGCTGCATTTCAATGGCAACCCAATCCAGGTCAGCCTGTTCTGATAGTTTTTGCAATAGACAGAAATCGTAGCGACGTTGCCCCAATCGATGTCAAGGCTCGCGACAGCGTACCTATTGACCACGCCGCTCAAGGATCCGATGCAACCTTTACCACAAGTACCGGCCGGCCACCGATTTCACCGATAGACAGGCTAGTTGCGCCCGCCGGCTTAAGTGGGAGGACAGATACTCGGCCAAGCGATGTAGAGCTTGTTAAACGGTGGGTGGCGGAATCTAATTGCGAATCTTCCGAGCGGAGTCGTAGATCAGCTTGTGAAAAGCTGCTCAACTGGGCCTATTTCAAAAAGGGGAAAGCGATCGCTTCACTTTCGAGTACGGATTTCACTGATTTTTCTGAATTTTTAGCCAATCCTGAGCCGTCCACTTGGTGGATTACTCAAAAGGCAACGCGGAGAGCCGTCGCGGATTGGGTACCTTTCAAGGAAGGGCTAAAACAGAGATCACGTTTGACCGTGTTGACACTAGTCACGGAATTTTTTAAGTGGCTATCGGACAAGGACTATGCCGACCTGAGGTTCGCCTATGAAAGGCGGCGGCTCGATCTTGGAAAGGCCAACATAGGTTTGACCGCGCAGGCGCCATTGCCAACGCCCAAGTTTCAGAGTTTGACCGAGGCTGAATGGCTTTGCGTGATGCGCTTTCTGGCGAACCATTCGCTTCCAGACAGCCTTCCATCTGAGGCCAAGCTGATTATTGAGCTACTCTATTACGGTGGTCTATTGGTTCCTGAGTTGCTGAATCTTACAGACTCAGACATTTTCCCTCCCTCTGGCACCCAGAAGTATTGGCGTATTGGAGTGGTTAACCGGAAAGGCGAGTTGCGCCGGACTGTATTAGCGCCCCCACCGCTGAGTCACTCGTTGGCTTGTTGGTCAACGGCAAGGACATTTTTTGCCGCGGGGGCCTGTGGTAATCCGGAACCTTGCTTTGATGTAAGCGCCATTACGGTGCATCGGTGTATCAAGGTTATTTTTCGTAAGGCAGCTCTGGCCGCAAGTGCTAACGGTCAGCACGTCGAAGCAAAGTTGTTGACGATTCGTACTGCACTGTCGATTCGGGATGCGTTTTTGACCCATGTAACTGGGCAGGTTCCAATTCGCAGGGGTTATATCTCAATTGATATGTTGGCAGCTTTGTCGGCTAATATGTCGGCGCGTGGTGAAACCCCAGGTCCAGCATTGCTCAGGCCTGGTTCAGAGAGGCTTTGGACTCTTTAAGCTCCAAATTGGATCTTTCTAAAAAGTCACTGCGCGTTCACCATGATCAACTGTCTTGGTGAAATCGACTCCAATCGGTGCATTTTGGTTGCGTATTTGTGACATAGGTACCTGCGCAGACAACCTACAACCAGTCTGCATTTCATCTCCGGTTGAGGTTTTGTGTCGCACTTTATGGCTTTTATTGGGTAGATTTGTGTCGGGTGTCTAAAAACCTGCGCCTTTGGCGCTACCGCCAAAATCAGCCTGTGAAGTACGTCAACCCTAAATTGGTCGTCATGATTTTAACTTAACATAATATACATCGTATAAATTGTAATCTGCTACCAAAATAGAAGCAGTGCCCCTTAAAATCACATCTAAAGGAACGCATCATATGTACATGCCAAGCTTCAAAACCCCTCTATTGATGATTTTGGCAGCGTACGGAGTCCTCCAGGCGCATGCGCAGAGCGCAGATGCGAACGGCGAAGTCAAAGCCAATCTGAGTGTTGGAATCAATCGGACCAACAGTTCCTTGCTCAAGGGATTGACCATCCAGTCCCGCTCGGCCTTGTTGCTTGATGCGAATTATGAACAAGGCAACTGGTATGCCAGCATGCAAAACGGCCTGGGTTACAAGCTACTGAACTCACCCAGCCTCAAGCTGGGCGTATCAGCCAACTACATGCCTGGCCGCTACGTGGTAAACGACACCCGATACAAAGGCATGGGTGACGTCTCCGGCACCCTGAGCGGCTACGCCTGGGCTGAATGGCGGCCGGTCAAGGATGTCGTCACGGTCTATGGAAACATTGCACGGTCTGCGCGCTCTGCCAACGGAATGCTGGCTACGGCTGGGAGCACGATAGGCTTTCCGGTCTACGGCAAACTTAACGGTTTCGTGGACATGTACTGGACCTTTGGCTCGGCCGCCTACAACCAGACCTACTACGGCGTGAGTCCCGCGCAATCGGCCAATTCGCTTTATTCGATCTATTCGCCGGCCGGCGGACGGATCAGCACAACCCCTTCGATTGGCCTGGTTTACCAGGCAAGCCAACAATGGAGTGTTGTGGGCTATGTCGGACGAAACTTGCTTGCGCCCAACGCTGCCTCGAGCCCGATGGCCAATGGTTTTTCATCACAGCCACTGGCTGCCATTTTGACAACCTGGACGTACTGAGCGCCTTCATGCGGCCTTTTGCGGCTCAAGGTGCCCGTGCAGGACGGGTCTGGATGACGCGTGACAGGATGGCCTCGGCATCGACCCGCTGGCCTCGTTCGGCGAAGTCCAGTGCGGTCAGATTCAACTGGTTTTTGAGCATCGGGTCTGCTCCTTCGTCCAGCAGCAACTGGACAGCCGCACCTGTGCCGTACTGGGCCGCCATCATCAAGGGTGTCGTGCCATTGGGTGATTCGGCGTCGATATAGGCGTGGTTTTCCAGCAGTAGCGTAATGATCTCGGTGTGCCCACCGGTTGCAGCGTAGTGCAATGGGGTCCAGCCCGTCTTGTTGACGTCTGCTCCTTTCTCGATCAACAGGCGCACCAGGGCCAATTGACCCCGGAGTGCGGCCATCATGAGGGGGGTTTCGTCGACACTGTTGCGAACATCGACTTGTGTGTCCGGCGAACTCAGCAGCGCATTGGCGGCCTTGAATGACGATTCGCTCAGGGCCAGAAACAGGGGGTTGTACCCCTTCGGATCGGTCGTGTTGGGGTCGAAACCCCGTTGCAGCAAGGCCTGAACGGTATTGCCATCATCAAGCCGTATGGCCTTGAAAAAATCGTCAAATGACCCGGATATCGCGAATGAATATCCAATAAAAACATATAGATATATGATTTTTCTAATGTAATTTCTCATGATTGGGCCCGCGCAAACAAATGCTCGAAATTACGGCTTGTCTGCTCCGCCACCTGTTCAATCGGAAGCCGTTTCAGTTCGGCGATCTGCTTGGCAACGAGGGGAACCCAAGCGGGTGTGTTGAGCTTGCCGCGGTGGGGAACAGGTGCCAGATAGGGGCTGTCGGTTTCGATCAGGAGTCGATCCATCGGGACAAATGCCGCAACTTCCCGCAAATCCGCAGCTGTTTTGAAGGTCAGGATGCCCGAGAAAGAAATGTAAAAGCCCCTATCCAGGGCTGCGCGGGCGATTTCCATGCTCTCGGTAAAGCAATGGAAAACGCCCCCCGCTGCCCCGCCACCCCCGTTTTCACCCAATTCATCCAGAATCGCCAAGGTATCTGCTGAGGCGCTTCGGGTATGAATAACCAGCGGCAGCCGTGCCTGCCGGGCAGCCAGAATGTGGACCCGGAAGCGCTCACGCTGCCATTCCATGTCGGCCAGGCTTCGGCCACCCTTGCGCTCAGCCATCTGGTAGTAGTCCAGTCCGGTTTCCCCAATGGCCACCACGCGTGGCCGCGCCGCACGTTCCAGCAAATCTGCAACGTCGGGTTCGGCAACGTTTTCGTTGTCCGGGTGGACGCCCACCGTAGACCAGAAGTTGGAATACTCCATAGCCAGCCCATGGACCGAATCAAACTCCTCGAGCGTGGTGCAGATGCACAGGGCACGGTCTACCTGAGCCTCGTGCATGGCCATGCGAATTTCGGGAAGTTTTGCAGCGAGTTCGGGAAAGCTCAGGTGGCAGTGGGAGTCAACAAACATGGTTACATGGTCTGGGTCGGCCGCTCCGACGCCAGATGGCTGCCCAGTGTTTCCTCAATCTTGAGCTTGAGCAGGCGTGATTTTTCGTCGGCCGGAAAGCGGACCCCGACGCCCTGCGTGCGATTGCCGGCGGCCTTGGCCGGCGTCACCCAGGCCACTTTGCCCGCAATCGGGTACCGCTGAGGATCCTCGGGCAATGAGAGCAATACGTAGACATCATCACCGAGGCGGTAGTCGCGTGTTGTGGGGATGAAGATACCGCCCTCGGTAAACAGGGGGATATAGGCGGCATACAGCGCGGCCTTTTCCTTGATGGCCAATTGGATGACGCTCGGGCGGGGCGTGGAATTGGGAGTGGCTGCGGTGCTCATAGGATGGAGTTTAAGCCGGACGCGCTTTGGCTGCAGCAGGGCTGGACTGGAAAACTTGCCGGGCCTGGCTGACCAGGTCTTCCAGCATCAAGTCCGCCTTGAAGGGGTGTTCGGCGGTTCGTGCGCTGGCGGCCAGCGCTTGGGTCCAGCGCGCCAGCGCACGCGGGCCCGGTGGGGCAGGCAGATTGATAGCCGCAAAAAACCGCGGCTCGGCCTGGACGCGGACAGCCCACAGGTCGTGACAAAGCTTTTGCAAAACCTGCACGGCCTGCAGAGGCTCAAACCCCGCCAACGCTGTGGCGTCACCCTCAGCGACTGCTTTGGGCAAGCGGGCCCATTGCGCTGCGTCCGGACCGTTCCCGGCCAATGCCAGGGCGTCGTCTGGCCGGCCACCGGCTAGCCGCAAGACGCTTTGCGCTACGGACGGATTGGCCAGCCCCGGCACACTGGAGGCCTGGGACTGCAGCCACTTCAGGGCTGCGTCGGCTGCGGGCCAGGCCATCGCATGTGTCTGGCAGCGACTCCGGATGGTTGGCAGGAGTTGGTGCGCAGCCTCGCTTGCAAGCACGAAGCGGGTGTCGCCGGGCGGCTCCTCCAGGGTCTTGAGTAGGGCATTGGCGGCAACGGCATTCATGTCCTCCGCGGGGTATATCAGCACCACTAGGCCACGGCCCCGCGAAGCCGTCCGCTGTGAGAACAAGATGGCCTGGCGCATGGCCTCCACCCGGATTTCCTTGCTGGGTTTACGCTTCTTGGCTTCGATTTCGTCCATCGACTTTTCGTCCATCGGCCAGCCCAGCTCCAGCAGCGTGGTCTCGGGCATGAGCACCGCCAGATCGGGGTGGCCCCGTGCGCCAACCAGGTGGCAGCTTGCGCACTGGCCGCAGGCGCCCTGCTCCCCGGGTTGCTCGCACAGCCATGCTTGCGCCAGGGACAGAGCCAGCGAATATTGGCCCAGACCGGACGGACCTTGCAGCAGCAGGGCATGGGCCCGCCGCCCAAGCAGGCCGCCGAGCTGGGCTTGCAGCCAGGGCGCCAAGGCAGGCCCCGGCGTGGCAATGGCGGAATCCATCAGTTGCCCGGCCCGGAATTGGCTGCGACCATGATGGCAAGCCAGCCGCGCCGCACCATCACGGCGGTGATCTGCTGCCATACCTTGTGCCGCTCGTCAGCCGCATGGATGCGCACAAAACGCTGCGGCTCAGCGGCCGCACGGGCCGCATAGCCAGCGGCCACCTTGCGGAAAAACTCGACGGGCTGGGATTCGAATTTATCCGGCACGCGGGCGCCGGCCAGGCGCTGGGCCGCCAGTTCGGGGCCCAGATCAAACCAGAGTGTGAGTTGGGGATTGCGGACAAAACTGCCCGATGGAC
>Ga0007836_1000303_pt1 | contig 11451 bp, 9 predicted proteins | sample CryBogCBE23Oct07_FD_71205 | JGI IMG/M metagenome (GOLD analysis project Ga0007836, IMG submission 71205) | Freshwater microbial communities from Crystal Bog, Wisconsin, USA - CBE23Oct07 | ecosystem: Environmental > Aquatic > Freshwater > Lake | place: Crystal Bog, Wisconsin, USA | collected...
TGGTCAAAGCCTCCAGAGCTTTTGCTAAATTGTCGCCGCCGCCATCTTCTATTGCCGCTTGCATGTCAGCAATTTCATTTTTCAATGTTAAGCCCTCGCAGAGGCCTAACTTACGCGTTACGAGATCAGCAGCTTGCACGCCGTTTGTTCCCTCGTAGATTGCGCAGATGCGCGCATCGCGCATTAATTGCGCGGCGCCGGTCTCTTCAATATAGCCCATGCCGCCAAACACCTGTATGCCAAGTGAGGTCACTTCATTCGCGATGTCGGTTGAAAAAGCTTTGGCGATCGGCGTTAGTAAGCTGGCACGCGCTTGTGATGCGGTTGCGCGACTTTTGTCTTTGTCGCGATGACCAAAATCCAAGGCGGCGGCTGTTTCAAAACAAATACTGCGCGCCGCTGCTGTGAGGCTCGCCATTGTCAGCAGCATGCGCGCAACGTCTGGGTGGGCGATAATCGCGCTTGTCGCCTGTGATCCGAGGCTTTTGCCCTGCTTTCTTTCGCGCGCATAGGCCGTGGCGATTTGCGTGGCTCTTTCTGACAGCGCGACGCCTTGAATGCCCACGGACAGACGCGCGTTATTCATCATGGTGAACATGCAGGCGAGTCCGTTATGTTCTGTTCCGATTAGAAAACCAATCGCGCCGCCTTTTTCTCCAAAGGACATGGTGCAGGTCGGCGAGCCATGGATGCCAAGCTTGTGTTCAATTCCTACGCATTGCACATCGTTGCGGCGCGTGAAGGCTCCGCTCTCATCGGGAAGAAATTTTGGAACGAGAAATAAGGATATGCCGCGTGTGCCCGCAGGCGCATCTGGAAGCCGCGCAAGAACAAGATGCACAATATTGGGTGATAGATCATGCTCGCCATAGGTGATGTAAATTTTTTGTCCAAAGATGTGATAAGCGCCATCAGACGCGCGCTCAGCGCGTGTGCGCAAAAGGGCGAGATCCGTTCCCGCCTGCGGCTCGGTGAGATTCATTGTTGCGGGCCATTGCCCGCTTATGATTGCTGGCAGATATGTGTTTTTAATTTCTGGGCAAGCATGCGCCTCCAAGGCTTCAATTGCGCCATGACTAAGCAAGGGGCACAGCGAAAAAGCCATATTGGCGCCATTCCAGACTTCCGTGCAGGCGGCATTGAGAATGAGCGGCAATCCCATGCCGCCATGATGGGGATCTGCCGATAGGGCGTTCCAGCCGCTGTCGATCCATTTCTCATAAGCCTCGCGCCAGCCAGGCGCTGTCGATACGCCGCCATTCATGAAGCGCGCGCCGATACGATCGCCTGATTTGTCGAGCGGCAATAATTCAGCTGAGGCGAATTTTTCAGCCTCTCTCAGCGTCTGCTCAGCGACGCCATTCGCGATATCGCTATAGACTCCGCTTTCTGCGAAGGCAGCGTCGCCAGCAGCAAGACGCAGAGAAAACAAAATATCATCGATTGGCGCTTGATAGCTCATTATTCACGTCCTTGGCCTGACAGCTGCGTCTTTTTTTTAAATTGCGACGTGAGGCGTCTATAGGGGCATCTCTTCTTTTTGAAAATATTTGCAAAATTTGCGCCCATCGCTTTTGTCGCCTGAACTCAACGGGGCAGAGGCGCGCGTTGCGCTTTTGGCTCCTCAGGGACAAAAGGCGTTGCTTTGGCCATTGATTAAGCGGGGGCAGGGTGTTTGCCGGCTCTAATGGCGCAAAAGAGACGTTTTCCTGGATTTTAGGCGAAAAAAACAGCTTTAGCGCCACTGGGCAGTTGACTTGCGTCACGGGAGTGTGAATCTCCCGCAAACCCTGCCGGTTGTTATTGCTGGGGGGGCGGCTTTGTCCGGCGGCGCGCTGGAAAGCTGATGTTGCAAAAAAAGGAGATGTTCCATTCGTCGACCAATGAAGAGCGCTGCGGCTCCACAGAAAGAAGGACCGCGCATTAACCGGGATATTCGTGCACGGGACGTGCAACTGATCGATTCCGAAGGCAAGAACCACGGCGCTGTTCCGCTCCAGGACGCGTTGAGCATGGCTGAGGAGGCCGGTCTTGATCTAGTCGAGATCGCCCCAAACTCCGAGCCGCCGGTGTGTAAAATTCTCGATTACGGACGGTTTCGTTTCGCCGAGCAGAAGAAGGCGGCTGAGGCGCGTAAAAAGCAGAAAGTTGTCGAGGTTAAAGAGATAAAACTGCGCCCAGGCATTGATGAGCATGATTACGACACGAAGATGAAGGCCGTGCGTCGCTTCTTTGAAGAAGGCGATAAGGTCAAGGTGACGCTTCGTTTCCGTGGTCGTGAGATCGCGCACCAAGATATTGGATTTCGTCTGCTCACCCGCGTTAAGGCTGAAACGGCCACGCTCGCCAAGGTGGAATTAGAGCCCTCTATGGAGGGCAGGCAGATGGTTATGGTTCTTGCGCCGCGTTGAGCGCGAGTTGACCGCCCTATAGTCCTTTGGCGTGCGCCTGACCTGAAAGGTCATTTTGAATGGACATGCGGACGATTGGCGCGGTTGTCCCTGTGCGTCAAAGCAGCGCCTTTTTGGCCGCGTTCAGCCTTTTTTTATGGCTGAGCGCGATCCAAGATTGTCAGGCGCAACTGGCTTTGCCAGGCGCCGTTTCTCCAACGCCAGCCGGCGCCGTGGCGACGCAAAGCAAAAAATCGGACAGTGGCGGCGATGAGACGCGGGCGCGCCCTGTTGTCGCCAAAGCGCCTTTGGAAGACGCTGTCATAGGCAAAAAGCTCACGCGCGACGGGCTTGGCGGCGAGATTGAATTTTCTCTCAGCGGCGCGGCGCTAAAGGTTGCGCGCTTGACGCTTGTTGGCGATCGCTTATCGCGTTCAGGCGCGCAATGTCGTTTTGACGTTGCTGCCGCCTCCATCACGCTTACGCGGCAACACAGCGCAACGGGCTTGCAGCGCTACCAACTCGCCGCGCCTGATTGCGCCTTTGTCTTTGATATCCTTGATGGCGCGATTTTAGCTGTCAGTAATGGCAAGGCCTGTGAGTTCAAGCAATCTGATTGTCGCGCCGATCCAGAAGGGCTTTGGGGGATGAGCGCGGCTGAATTTGATCCCAAAAAAGCTGAGGAGATGCTTGGCGCACGCGCAAATGTTGAGAAAACGATGCGGGGAAATTTTCGCGCGCTATACGATCAAAATAAAAAAGACCTAGATTTACGTAATGCACTTGTAAGAGAGCAGGCAGGCTTTTCTTCGCATCGAGAAGAGGTTTGTCGTTCCTACGCCAAAGAGTCCGAATTTGGTTACTGCGCCTTACAGTTAACGCAGGCCCGCGCAATATTATTAGGCGCACAATTTGGATCAGCCATGAAAGCCAAAGAGCGAACAGCTGCGCCTTTGAAGCCGTAAGTCTTTCACCTCATCACAGCTTAACTTACGCGCTGTTGCGCAGGCGCGCGCCGCGAGCTGGATCATAAGCAAGAATGGCGGCTATGAGGAAAAGACTTGTATAGCCAAGCACGGCAATAAGCGCTGTCCAGTCAGTCTTTAGATAAAGCGAAAAGCGTATCAGCTCTACGGCATGCGTAAAAGGATTGACGGCGCAAACATAATAGAGCCAGGGGCTCGACTCTTTCACCCGCCAGAGTGGGTAAAGCGCAGATGAGGCAAAAAACATTGGGAAAATAACGAAATTCATAACGCCGGCAAAATTTTCAAGCTGCTTGATCAGCGAGGATAAAACCATGCCCAGCGCGCCAAGCATCAAACCGCTTAACGCAAGCGCCGGCAGCACGGTTAAATAACCAAGCAGGCTTGGCGGCTCTATTTCCCAAAAATAAGCGATCAGCAGATAAGCATATACTTGCAGGATTGACACAACGACGCCTGAAAATAGTTTTGATCCCAGCAAAAACCAGCGTGGAAAGGGAGAGATCAGCAAAGTGCGCATGTTTCCCATCTCTCGGTCATAGACCATTGACAGAGATGATTGCATGCCGTTGAAAAGTTGAATCATCGCCATCAAGCCAGGCGTGATGTAAACCTCATAGAGAATATATGTTTCATAAGGTGGGATAATTGAAATACCCAGAACTTGCCGAAAGCCTGCGGCAAAAATAAAGAGCCAGACAAGCGGCCGCACAAGCGCAGATATAAAACGCTCTCTTTGATGGAGAAACCTCAGCCCCTCTCGCCAGACAATGCCCCACAGGCATATGAGATATTGACCAAGGGTAAAACGCGCATTGAAGCTGTCAGAAAGAGATCTCATAAAGACAGGCTTTCCTTGCTGCTGGCGGTGATTTTGGCGAAGGCCTCGCCAATCGTTTGCACATGATATTCTTGAATGATGCGATCGCAACGCCCTTTTGCTAAAACCTTTCCCTGATGAAGGATGATGATGTCGTCTTCACTGGAGATTTCATCAATAAGATGCGTGGTCCAAAGGACGCTCAGTCCATCATTGCTCACGCGCTCGCGCAGCTGAGCCAGAATTTGGGCGCGCGCTTGTATGTCTAATCCAACAGTGGGCTCATCAAGCAACAACAGGGCTGGTCCATGCATGAGCGCTCTGATTATTTCCACCTGGCGCATCAATCCGCCTGATAGGGTGCGCGCCTTGTCATCTTTACGGGCGAGAAGATTGACGCGCGCCAAGGCCTCTTCACTCAGACTTTTGGCTTTTGACGCGCCGATGCCATGCAGGGCGGCGTGGTAGGTTAAATTTTGCAACAGGCTTAATTCAAGATCTAATGTCCTGGCCTGAAAAACAACGCCAAGTCGTCGCAGCGCAAACATAGGCTGCCGCATGATGTCGAAACCAAATATTTTTATTGCACCGCTCTGGACGGCATAAAGCCGCGTGACGAGCGACATAAGAGTTGTTTTACCTGCGCCGTTCAGCCCAAGAAGAACCGTAAACTTTCCTGGCGTGACGCAGAGATTGACGTTTTCAAGCGCTGTGCGCGCGCCATAGGCATGGCTTAAATTCGCAATCTCCAGGGCAGGCGGCTGCTCTTGCGCAGCGGTCATTGCGGCGCCACGACTACGCCCCAGGGAAAGGCGCCAACAGGAATAGATTTGATCACCTTCAAATGAGCCACATCAATGACAGAGACGTCATTTGAGACGCCATTGGCCGTCAGCAGGTATTTTTCATCCGGCGTGAACGCAAGATGCCAAACGCGCTGCCCAACTAAAAGATATTTTTCAACTTCTTTCGTTTCAGCATTGATGACTGCAACACGATTGGCGGGACCAAGGGCAACAAAGGCTTTTTTACCGTCGCCGCTGATAGAAATGCCGATTGGCTGGATGGCTTCCTTTGACATGCCGGGCACGTCAAAACTAATTTTTGTTTTTACCTCAAGCCGTGCCGGATCAATGACGGTGAGCGTGCCGCCAACCTCTGAGGAGACCCAAAGTTCAGATCCGTCTTTTTTAAAAGCGGCAAAGCGCGGACGACTATCAACGAGTATATTGGCGAGGATGGATTTTGTCTGAGCGTCGATAATATGCGCCATATTGGTTGTTTCAGAGGTGTTGACGAGAAGTTTGCCGTTTGGACTTATCGCCATCCCTTCTGGTTCGACGCCCACTGGAATATCGCCGATCTGTTCTTTGCGTTTGACGTCGATCAGCGTAACCAAATTATCATTCTCATTGGAAACATAAATAATATCGCCATTGGGGCTTAGCGTGAGCAACTCCGGATCCGGACCGGAGGGGAGCTTGCCTGTTATCTGTCGCGTTCTTGTATCGACGACTTGAATGGCGTCATCATCGCCTGCGCAGACGAAAAGTTCAGTGCCTTCTTTGTTAAGCTCTATCCCTCTTGGGCGCCTGCCAACCTTGATCGTTGCAACAACCTCAAGCTTGTCCGTATCGATGACGGAGATGGTGTTGCCTTTTTCATTGCTGACATAGGCGGTATAGGCCCATGCTGGGGCTGTGAAGAAGGCGAGTGGCAGCATGAGCCCCAAGGCGATTTTATTCATTTGAGCCTGCATTTTGTTTCAGCCTGGTCGAGGCCAAGCGTATCGAGTTCGCTATATTGATGCAAAAAGCCGTCTTGGGGCGAGACGGAAACCGTCAAGCGTCCGTCTGATAATAAAATTGGCTGTCGCAGCTGTTGGTTCCACAGACGCAGGGTTAAGCGCAGGCCTTTGAAGGCGGCGATAGAGAAGTCACTGCTGCGCATAAAGTTTAAAATATCCTTGGCTTTATCTGATTTTGCGCGAACGGCGGCCTCAGAAATCATGCGCATCGCCACCCAGGCGGCGTTATCTCTCGCATTCATTGGACGGTGAAAGCTTTGCAGAAATCTATTTTGTAATTGTTGCGCGCCCCATTGTTCGTGACTTGCGTTCCAATTGGTCGGCGTCAATCCTGCCGAGCCGACAACGGGTCTTGGATCCCATGTCTGATAGGGCAGATAATGGCTAAAGACTTCAGATTCGTCTGCAGACACCAGCACATCGTAATTGGGTGCGTTTTGCGTGAAGGCTGGCATTTGCCTTTGTGTTTGAACGGAGCCTGAGTCGCTGCGTCTTCCGCCGCCTGTATCTTCATAGAGACGTTCGTCAATAATTTTAGCGCCAAATTTTTTGGCGGCGCGACGGTAGGCTTGGGCTAATAATTCATCTTCAGGATGCGAGCCTTTAATTAAGAACCAGCGTCGCCATTGCTTCCACACAAGATATTGCGCCAGTCCATCAGCAAGCATCGCCCGGTCAGGCGCGACATGCACAATATTGGCGCGACAGTCTTCCTCTCGAAGACGCACATCGGGCGCAAAGATGTTGAGGATCAGCGCATCAGCGGCGCTAGCCCTTGCGCTTGCTGTTAACAAGTCCTCCGGCGCGAGATCTGCGAGAATAAGATGAACGCCTTGTTCAAGCAGTGCGGCGACTTCTTTTTCAACATTTGGCGCGTCGCCCAGCTTTGCGTCAATGATCTCATATTTTTGATTGGTGAATTTACCTGTCGTATTATTGTCTGCGGCCCCAAGCATCGCGCCTGCAAGACCGTCATCTGGCGCAGGCAGATCAATAATAGAAAGCGTTTCACGACTATGCGTTTGTCTCAAAACGCCAACTTTTATTGTGACGCTTTCAGCGTGAGCGCTTGCTGGCGCAAGCGTCAGCAAGAGTAAAACAATATTTTTTTTTATTCTTCTGAGCGACAACATGTCATTTTTTCAGCTGGCGTTATTTTTATTTTTTCTCTTGGACGTCTGGAAATGGTTCAGGCGGCGAATATCCTGCAGGCGTCTTTCCGGTGAGAGTTTTTAAAAAGGCGATAATATCTTGGACGTCACCCTGTGAGAGATCTTTGTTGAGCTGCGTTTTTCCCATGACATGAATAGCCCTAGACAGATCTGAAACCGCGCCGTCATGAAAATAGGGCGCTGTCATGACGACGTTGCGCAGGCTCGGCGTCTTAAACACATAAAGATCCTCATCGTTTTTTGTAACGTCTGCGCGTCCCTTGTCAGGCGCACTCACGCCGGTTTCTTTCCAATAATCTTCATAGACGCCAAATTTCTGAAAGCCGGCGCCGCCAATGCCTGCGCCATTGTGGCAATTTGCGCAGCCAAGATTGATAAATTTAATCAGACCATTTTCTTCATCAGGCGACAGGTTGCTGAGGCTTCCTGTTAAATAGGCGTCGAATTTTGCAGGCGTTACAAGCGTGCGTTCAAAGGCGGCAACGGCCAGGCCCCAGTTTTTTGATTGAATAGGATCTTGATCCGTTGGAAAGGCGGCCTGGAAAGCCGCCTGATAGCCAGGGATCGCTTTAAGCTTATTCATCGCGCTTGGTTGATCGGCATTTCCGAAACTCGTTGGACCAAGCAAGGATTTTTCTGCTTGTTCCTCAAGCGTCGCGCGATCGCCGCGCCAGTGCTGTTTAAAATTAAGGCCTGCATTGTAAATTGTTGGCGCGTTGCGCGGATTTTCTTTGCCAAACACGCCAATCGCTTTTGCCAGTCCATCGCTGCCTTGCTTTTCCTCAAGGTGACAATGTCCGCAGCTAATATTGCCATCCATTGAAACGCGGTTTTCAAAGAACAGGCGGCGTCCAAGATCAATACGCGCTGGGGTGTCTTGCGATTGCGTCAATGAGGCGGGGTTGATTGGTTTAAAAAGCTGCCGAGCGTCCCTCAGTAATGTTGCAGGCGTCGTCTGCGCGTGAGCTGTTAGCGTGAGCGCGGCCAGGAGACATGAGGTTCTGGCGAGGAGAGAAAACAAAGAGGCCTCCACAAACAGCAGCAGCAAAAAAAATCGAGCCGCCCGAAGGCACCTCGCAGAGCGCGACGTTACCTTTTGGCGGCCCGATTGATCACGCCTCAGCCGGCGGCGATGCGCACCGGTCGGAGTTGAGATTAGATCTCGGCGGACGCGTAGCTGGTGACTTCCATTCCGACGCAGACTTCTACGATCACAGGTGTGGACCAAGCCATTGTGTTTCCTCCATTTGAAACATTTACAGCTGCTTCCTGCTTATAGGTCGCAAGACTTGCAGGATTACGCTGAAGGCTCAATATCATGATCGCCTGAACGACGCAAATGATCGGCATGGCGCTGTTGTCTTTGTCGGGAAATGCCGGGCTCAGCCGAATAATTCACGCGCTGCGCGCTTTTTCTGAGCGGCCTGCGTTTTGATCTCTTTGGAAGATGAGCGTGCTGGCGCCAAGGCGCCTCGACAGGCGCGGCGCGCGCTGATAGGCAGGAATTCGTTGCAGGAGGCCGGCGCAAATCTGCGGGAAACGCCTCAAAACAGAAACATAGGATTTAGGCGGCCTCAGGCGCGCCAGGGCAGGAAAAAATGAGCAAGGCGTCGCTCGATGGCAAAGAGATCACAGTAGAAGCGGCCTATGCGCATGCCGCTGATATTTTGCGTGACTCAACTTTTCCGGTTGTTGCTGGTTTGGGCGCAGATATTGCTGGCGCGCGGGCGGCGATTCTCCTCGCCGAACGCTTGCGCGGCGCCTTTGATCACCTAGCGGCGCATGAAATTCTTGCCGATCTTGACGTCTTGCGCTCTTTTAGCATGTTCACAACCACGCCCAATGAGGCGCGCGTGCGGGCGGATTGCATCTTATTCGTTGGGCCGGGTCTTACTCAATTATGGCCCGAGATGTTGACGCGTCTGGCGCCTGCGGCATCGCCAAAGCATGGGGCGCAAGCAGGCGCGCCGCGTCATTTATTTTGGATTGGGGCGCAAGCGAATGAGGCGGCGGGTCTGGGCGCGACGCTAATTGACGCCACGCCTGACGGCGTTGCGGATGTCTTGGCGCAGCTTCGCGCCTGCATTGGCGAGCGTCCTGTTCGGCAAGACGCCGCTGAGCTCGATAAGATCGTCAAACTCGCCCAAACGCTGAAAGCCGCACATTTTTCCGTGGTGATTTGGTCGGCGTCAGCCGGCATTGATACGCTGGCGATCGAAATGCTTCAGGGCGTCGTTGCGGACCTTAATGTTACGACGCGCGCGACAGGCGTGCCGATTGGCGCCCGCTCCGGCGCGGCAGGGGTAACTCAGGCCGCTGGCTGGATGACAGGATTTCCGCCGCGCACAGGTTTTGGCCGCGGCTATCCAGAACATGACAGCTGGCGCTTTGACGCTAAGCGCCTTGTTGAAAGCGGCGAGGCTGACGCCGCATTATGGATTTCATCCTATGATGGCGAAGCGCCGCCATGGTCTCGCGCCGACGTGCCGCTTATTACACTCGCGCCGCGCGGCAAGGAGCCTGGGCATGGACTCTACATTGAAGTTGGCCGCCCTGGGGTGACGCATGACGCAGTTGAATATGCGCAGGACATCGGCGCCATGACATTGCGCAAGGCGACGGCGCCAAGCGCTGAGCCTGATGTTAGCGCTGTTATTCATGCGATCATGGCGCATCTGTCGGAGAAGACGTCGTGATAACGGTTTTACGTGGCGGTCATATTGTTGATCCGGCGACAGGCCGGGACGGCGTTGGCGATGTTTGGTTTGAGGATGATCGCATTATTGCGCCGCCCATAAGCGGCAAAGCGGATGTTGAGATGGATGTTTCTGGCCATGTCGTCATGGCTGGCGCAATTGACATCCACTCTCATATTGCCGGCGGCAATGTGAATACGGCGCGCCTCCTCTTACCAGAATTGCATCGGGCGATGCGCGCCCGGCTTGAGGGAACGCCACTTTCGACAGCGAAATGGTCGACCTATGAAACAGGTCGTTTATACGCGCAGATGGGCTTTACTACGGTCGTTGAGCCCGCAATGGCGCCGCATCATGCCTTGCAGACTCATCTTGAGCTCAATGATGTGCCCATCATTGACAAGGGCGCGCTGACTGTTCTTGGCAATGACGCCTTTTTGCTGGAGATGTTACGCAAGAATGAAGCGCAAGGCGCCATTAATGACTATGTCGCGCTGACAGTTGCCCAGACACATTCCCTCGGCCTCAAGTGCATTAACCCCGGCGGATGTGAAGGCTTTAAGGAAAATATGCGGGCCTTTGGGCTCGATGACGTCGTGCCCTTCTATGGCGTCACCTCACGTCAGATTTTTCAGACATTGCAGAAAGCGACGGCGTCAGTAGGGGTGCATCATCCCCTGCATCTGCACATGAATAATCTTGGCATTGCAGGCAATATTCAAACTGCTCTTGATACGATGGATGCAGCGCAGGGTCTGCCGTTGCATCTCGCGCATGTGCAATTTTACGCTTATGGCGCAGAAGGAAAGCATGGTTTTTCATCAGCAAGCGCGCGTTTTGCTGAAAAGATCAACGCCAACCCAAATATATCCGTTGATGTTGGGCAGGTGATGTTTTCGGACACAGTGACGATTTCATCGGATGTGTTGAAGCAATTCAACAGCATGTCTGGCGGCATTCCAAGAAAGGGCGCTATTTTCGACGGCGACGCCAATGGCGGCGGCGTTGTGCCTTATGTCTATAAGATTTCAAATTACTACAACGCCGTGCAATGGGCGGCGGGGTTAGAATTGTTTCTGCTGATCAACAATCCAGAACAGGTTTATTTCACGACAGACCATCCAAATGGCGGACCTTTCACCGCCTATCCGGAACTTTTTGCCTTACTCATGAGCGCAGATCGCCGTGCGCAAGTTATGGCGCGACTTCCTGCGGAAGCGCTTGAGCAAACAACGCTGCCCTCACTGACGCGCGAATATAGTCTTTATGAAATTGCGCAGATGAGCCGCTCTGGCGCCGCAAAACTTTTTGGTTTCAAAGATCGTGGTCAGCTTGGGGTCAATGCAATCGCCGACATTGCTGTTTATAAGCCAAGCAAGGACATTGCCGCTATGTTTCGACGCGCTGCTTTGGTTTTCAAAGATGGCGATCTTGTTGTGCGCGAGGGTGCGGTCACGCATTATCGAACGGGTAAAACGCTCCATATCAGCCCAGGATTTGATAAAAATATTCATCGTCGGCTGGATGGATACTATGATGAGCTTTATGGGTTGCCGCGAACGATCTTTGATGTTTCGGAA
>Ga0007836_1000304_pt1 | contig 11430 bp, 8 predicted proteins | sample CryBogCBE23Oct07_FD_71205 | JGI IMG/M metagenome (GOLD analysis project Ga0007836, IMG submission 71205) | Freshwater microbial communities from Crystal Bog, Wisconsin, USA - CBE23Oct07 | ecosystem: Environmental > Aquatic > Freshwater > Lake | place: Crystal Bog, Wisconsin, USA | collected...
TCGTCAAAACCATCAATTACACCTAAGGCGGCAGCTAAATGTCCACCAGCCGAATCACCTAGAACAATAATCTTATCTGGGTCAATGTTTAACTCTTTAGCATGGGCTCTAATAAAACGTATCACCGATTTACAATCTTCCATACACTCCTCCATTCCTGTTCCATTGTATTTTATTAATCTATATTCTATGCTAAAGCCTACCGCACCACGTAAGGCAAAATATTTTGCATGTGCAAAAAAAGTATTTGCCGTACCACTCGTCCAACCACCACCATGAATCCAAATAATAGCAGGGTATTTTTTATTAAGTTTTGCGTTTACAGGCTTGCTGTAATATATTTTTAAGGTAGTGTCCTTTGTTACCTTGTACACCATTTCCTGCATAGCAGGCGTAGTTTGTAAAAGTGTGCGAAGGGTAACCGTATCAATAGGATTGGCTCTTGTTGACGAACTGATCACCATTAAAATAAAAAAGAAAAACAAACTAAATGTCCTCATCGTTTATAAGTATTATGCACTATGAATAATGGCTACTAAAAAGGTTTAATGGTGAGGTAATAATAGCGGTAATCTATAAAAAATAAAACTGACCCTATCATCAACTACTTTTTATACCTAAAATTTATTTAACAGAGAAAATAAAGTACATACTTTAATATTATCCTGTGGTTTATGCTAAAAATGATAAACGTAAGTTGGGTGTTTTACTTATAAAAAAGTAAAACTATCCCCATCAAATAAACCTTTATCGCTTAGTTTTAAATGGGGGATTACCAATAAAGCCATAAAACTTAAAGTCATAAAAGGAGCAGCAAGGGTACTTTTCAACTCTTGCTTTACAAACTGATCAAGTTTGGTATATAGTTCTGCCACTTCATACCCCTCTTTTATACTCATTAATCCTGCCACAGGTAAGCCAAGTACTAATTCCTTATGCGTAGAAACTGCCGATAAGCCGCCTTTTTCTTTAATAACTAAATTAATAGCACGAGCAATACTAGCATCATCAACCCCTACTGCTACAATATTATGACTATCATGTGCTACAGAACTAGCAAGTGCCCCGAACTTTAAATTAAAGTTTTTAATGAAAGCTTTGGCAATAGGGGCGGGATGGTATCTGTTTACCACTACCATTTTTAAAACATCCTTGGTTGTATCACTCTCAATTACGCCATTTTGTATGAAAGGCTGTATAAACAATTTGTTGGTTATTAACTGACCTTCTAATGCTTCTATAAAAGCAATATTGCCCTCGCTATCAGTAGGATATTGGTTGGGTAATACGGCAAGTTCATTAGCATTTATCTCCTTACAATCAAATTGATTAATAGGTACAGCGGTATTTGTTTTTATGGCAGATTGTTTATTCTCTGCTACCAATTCCCCATTAATATACGTTTTAAGAATATTAAAGTTAATAAAGTCTTCAGCAAGAATAAAATCTGCAGCATCCCCTTCACGTAGTAAACCAACCTCTAATTTGTAATGAAGAACAGGGTTAACGCAAGCAGCTTGTAGTACATTAAAAATATTAATTCCTTTTGCAATTGCCCTTGCACATAGTTGGTTAATATGACCATGTACTAAACTATCGGGGTGTTTATCATCACTACAAAACATTATTTTACTAGGGTAATCATGCAGTAAATCTATTAAAGCCTCAAAGTTTTTAGCAGCACTACCCTCTCTAATAATGATGTGCATACCATACGCTAACTTCTCGCGGGCCTCCTCTATTGTAAAACATTCATGGTCGGTAGATATTCCAGCTTCTATATACCGCTTTGCATCTTCGCCTCTTAGTGCAGGGGCATGACCATCAACAGGTTTCCCTACTTGTTTGGCAGCTTCAAGCTTCTTCATTACCTCTACATCATTAAACAAAACACCTGGAAAGTTCATCATTTCACTTAAGTATTTAATCTCAGGGTTTTGCAGTAATTGGCTTACTTGTATACTATCAATAGCAGCACCTGCAGTTTCAAACACAGTAGCAGGAACACAACTAGGCGCACCAAAGTTGAATTTAAAGTTAACAGTCTTGCCATTCTCTATCATGAAATGAACTCCCTCTAAACCACAAACATTCGCAATTTCATGAGGATCGCTAACTGTAGCCACAGTACCGTGGGTTACTGCAATCTTAGCAAATTCAGCAGGAACCAATAAACTACTCTCTATATGTACATGGCTATCTACAAAACCGGGTAATATAAAAGGAAGACCCTTTTTAATTTGAGTTGCATCTGTTATATCTTTATTAAGTGCTGTTACCTTATTTATCTTGCCACCTGCTACAAGAACTTCTGCTAGAAATATTTTTTTATTGAGGATGTCAACATAGTTTCCGGTGATTGTAAACATATTTTTACTCATTTTGAACGAAAATAATGTTTGTAATTAATTAATGAAGTATGTATTTACAGAGTGCCAAAAAGTTATCACAGACTATAATATCCTATAAAGAATTTGAGCCACTTACTAGGTTGATGGTTTCTTTCCATTAAGCATAGAACTTTTATTGATTAGGAATACAACTTCTTTATGTAAACGTATCCCACTGAGGAAGAAATGTAAGCTTCCAACAAATAGGTATCTACTCAACTAGTGTGTTATCAACTATTTTTTGATTAATTAGCGCTTTATCATTCAATTATGCAAATAGCATAGCTTAAGAATCCACCTCCTAGCCATTTTATATAGAAATCTTCAGTAGATTAGTTCTTAAAGGTGATTTACTAAAGAAGTGAGAAACATATTTTCATTTATTTTATTCATCAACAAATGAGAAACACGATATTTGACTATTAGTGAAATAATAACTAGACTGTTACCGTATAAATAAATGACTATGCACAAGAAAAAGATATTATGTTTTGGGGAATTATTGCTTAGAATATCACCTTCATCTACCGAGGATGATTTGTTAGAAAAGCAACCGATGCTATTGTATATGGGTGGTGCCGAAGCAAATGTAGCAACTGCTTTGGCTGCTTGGAACCTGCCTGTAAAATACTGTACCGTATTGCCCGATAACTTTATGAGTAAACATGTAATAGATTATCTTGAATACAGAGGCATATTTACTTCCTCTATTGTATATGCAGGTAATAGAATTGGTATTTATTTTTTAGAGAGGGGAGCAGATCTTAAAGGTAAAATGGTATATGATAGAGAACATTCTTCCTTTTCGGCATTAAAAACTGGGATGATAGATTGGGATAAAGTATTTAGAGATGTTTCTTGGTTCGATTTTACTGCTATTAGTCCAGCCTTGAATCAAAACGTTGCTGATGTTTGTGTAGAAGCAGTGGAGGCTGCATCTAGTAAAGGCATTACTATTTCTTTAGATCTTAATTATCGTGCTCGCTTATGGAAGTATGGAAAACAACCTGTTGATATAATGCAAAAGCTTGCCCAACATTGCGATGTAATTATGGGAAACATTTGGAGTGCTAATACTTTATTAGGTATTGAATTGGATGAACATATTCATGGTCAAAATAGTAAAGAAGCATACATTCATCATTCCGAAAAGACAGCCAAGGCTATTATGGAAAGATTTCCAAAATGTAAAGTTGTAGCAAACACTTTTAGGTTTGATGGTAATGATAACCATATTTTATATTATACGGGCATGTATACCGAGGGTAAGCATTACACCTCGCCTGAATATACCTGCAAAGGGGTGGTTGATAGAAGTGGAAGTGGTGATTGTTTTATGGCAGGTTTAATTTATGGCTTATACAACCAAAGTAAACCACAAGATGTGCTGAATTATGCTACTGCAGCAGCTTTTGGTAAGCTACAAGAATTGGGCGATTCTACCGATCAAGATGTATTTACTATAAGAAAGAACAGTAAGATTAATTAAGGCAATTAAAAAAGGAGGGGATAAATAAGGGTTGGGTATTTTTCTACGCTATTTACACCAAATGACTTCACCATTATATCCTGTAACAATTTGATTAGATTCAATTAAAAATGAATGCCTAAACACTTGGCTATTGGTAAACTCTTTTAATTGCATGGTAAGTTTTTCCTCCACCTCTTTCTTATTAAGTTTTTTAAATGTTCTCCTTGGAAGGTTAAAAAACATGTTATTGGGTTTAAACACAATTCGCTCCATACTATAAAATTGATTTTTATAAGTACTGTCATGCGTATTTACTCCTGCTAAAGAAACGATGTAGTTACCATTTTCATCACTTGCATACTCAATCTTATACGTATCTATTTGTTGGGGCGGTTTTGCCTGTTTGCATATATTAACTAACCACTCCTGTAATGTTTTAAATGTAGATTTTACAATAAAGGGTGTAGCTATTTTTTCAACAGACATGTTAATGTCATAAACGATAACCCTTCCTGAATCTTTTTTTTCATTTTGGCTAAATACTACACTAGGTAATATTACCAATATAAAAAGTAACAAGGGGTACAATTTCATTGAAAAATAAAATAGTTATTGTACTAGTTAGCTATTGATGATAATTGTAATAACCTGATATTGTTTTATACATTTTCCTTTTGGAATAAAGCAGGTATTGTTCTAAGTATTAGCTTAATGTCATTAAGAAAACTATGGTTTTCGGCATACTTATTATCCAACATTAAACGTTCGTCTTCACTCATTTCGCCTTTACCTCTTTTCTCTACTTGCCATAATCCTGTAATACCCGCAGGAGCCATAAAGCGGAGTGAGTATCTATCAGTTGTTAACTTTTCGGCTTCATATAGTGGGAGTGGTCTGTTACCTACAATACTCATATCGCCAATTAAAACATTCCATAACTGAGGCAATTCATCAATACTTGTGTTACGTAAAACTTTACCTACTTTGGTAATACGAGGGTCATCTTTTAGTTTAAAGAAAGCAGAACCTGCATTGGCTTTTTTAAATTCAACAAAGCTTTTCTCACACCATTGGTTATTATCAGCATAAAAAGGTTGTTGGCATTTAGTGCCATTCTTTATACAGGTGTCACATAAAACAAGTTGGCTATTATCTTCATTAGCTATTTCTTCTTCTGTATTAGCCGTTGCATATTGGTTTAAATGTTTCAAGTCTTTTAATCGCTTATCGGCATTAACATACATCGACCTAAATTTAAAAAACTTAAATATTTTATAACCCGTACCAACCCTAAGGGAATAGTAAAAAACGGGTCCTTTAGATTCTAGCTTTAATAAAATAATTACTACCAATAAAACAGGAGATAAAGCAAGCAATGCCATACTTGCAAATAATATATCAAAAACACGCTTTATAAGAGGCGTTTTAAAAGTAGTAGCTCTATTTGTTTTGGTTTCTTTATGTAGCGCTGTCCAATTATTTATTAAATAGGTTATTCTAGTTTCTAAAACATGCGCCTTAATAGGGAATTTAAATATATCGGCCACACCAAATTTAAGCGCCAATTGCAAAGGATTACCCCTAAAATTGTTGGTAATGATAAAGTAGGGTACGTTGGCAAAATTCTTTTTTTGTAGTGTTTGTAATAGCGTTACACCATTTGGTCCTAAAATCTCACTTTCTACCACTACAGCCTTAATGTTAATATTTCCTTTCTCCCATCTATTAAATAACTCAATACCGGTTGTAAAGAAAATTAATTCGTAATCCCCGAAATTGCATTGCTTAAGTTGTGCTATATTTTCGTTATTTATAGCGATGAAAGCTATATATAATTTTTCTTTTTGAGAAAGATTTACTGACATAACTAGAAATTAAATGGTTGAGATTTTACCAGTTCTTCTAAGAATGGCATTAATACGTGCTAACAGTTCGCGAGGATTAAATGGCTTAACTAAATAATCATCTGCACCAGCCTCCAAACATTTTATTCTAGTTTCGGTACTTTCTTCACCCGAAAGAATGATAATGGGTATAGAACTAAAAAAACCACTTGCACGTAGTTGATCTAGTAATTCGTAACCGTTCATTCTAGGAGTATTTAAATCAGATATAATAATATCTACATTATGTCCTTCATGTAAATAAGCCATTGCTTCAAAACCATCAGGAAAAATACTTACTTGGAAGTTCGAATTAAGGTGATGGCTAAGTACTAATTGCATGGGGATACTATCTTCAATAACAAGTACTTTAATGGGTTGTATTTCTTGTTGGGTAATCATAAATAAATATGTGGGTTATATTGAATATTTTAAAATTATTGAATCAAAAGTATGTGAATATTGTTCAGAATTTACATAAAAGAGGAATTTAATGTAAAAATGGAGAAAAAAAGAAATAAGTAAAAACATAAAGAAATAAAATTTGAACTTATCTTCAATTTTAAAATGTATGAATAATGGATACTATAAAAAAATTAGCTAAGAGAAAATGTGTTGCATTAATTGCACATGACCATAAAAAAGAAGATATGGTGCAGTGGGCTGTTCACAATAGAAATACACTATCTAAACATGAACTTTTTGCAACAGGTACAACAGGGCGTTTGGTTGAAGAAGCCCTAGATAGAACAGTTAAGAAATTTTTAAGTGGTCCTTTAGGTGGGGATCAACAAATAGGTAGCCTTATTGCAACAGGAGACATTGATATTGTAATCTTTTTTTGGGATCCTATGGAGGCACAACCGCATGATACAGACATAAAAGCACTCTTACGTTTATGTGCAGTTTGGAATATCCCTATGGCGTGTGATCGTTCAACTGCAGATTTTATTATTACTTCTCCATTTATGAATGAAGATTATGATGCTATTATTCCAGATTATAGTAACTATTTAAAAAGAAATGTAGGTATTTAAACTTATGATTTATCTATTTTAATAACGAAACGTTGCCATCCATTAACGGAAGTAATACGCTTGATTATATACAAGCCTCATTCCTCAATTTTATTGTACATAAAGTTTTCGATGAATACAAAACCCTTTGAATGCCTAATGCCCTTATAGGCTAAGTTGTTCTTTCTATTAAGCGAAAAAGCTTTAGTAACCAAATTTCGTTTGTCTATTAACCAAATACACAAGGGCTTTTAAGAAGTATAGCCCTGTTTGTGTTCATGGCGTTTACTTCCTCCGGCTTATAGTGGTAAAACCAATGGATACAATCTATTTTACCATCCCTAAATAGTTAAAAACAAATAACCAGTTCAATACGAACTGGCTATTTGTTATTGCATTAATAAGTATTACACTATTTATTTTTTCTCGGCCTTAATTCTTAATTCAGCACGTCTGTTAAGGGCACGTCCTTCTGGATTATCTTTCTTATCAGGGGTGGTATTTGGTGCTGCAGGTGTTGATTTACCAAAAGATTTTAAACTTAGCCTATCAGCACTTATTTTCTTGTCAACAATAAATTGCTTACAAGCTTCAGCCCTTCTTTCGCCTAATTTAATATTATACTCATCCGTTCCTTTACCATCGGTATGTCCATCTATACTCAAAACTAATTTAATGGAAGGGTATTTATTCATTATGGCAACAACCTCATTTAATACACTATCATAAGGTTGTTTAATATTTGATTTATCAAAGTCGAAATAAACAATCAAAGGTTTATCACTTCCATTAATTGAATCTATTTCCTGATCTACAGGTTTCTCCACAGGAATCTTATTCAAACAAATTGATACATTATAAACCGTATCATTGGTTAAATTAGATGCTTTAGTAAATGGCTCAGCCTTAGGGTAATAACCCTCTTTCTTTACTTCGAAGCCTGTTACAGAATCAGCAATGTCTATGTTAAAGACACCTGTAGTTTTACTTGTTAAACTATAATTTCCTGCTGTGTTGTTTACACCAACATTAGCACCTTCTATAGGGTTACTACCATCACAATCTATAATAACTCCCTTTATTCGTTGTTTATACTTTTTTGGATATTGCTTATGTAAAGCAAATATTTCTAAACAACAATCAGAAGCCCTATCCGAACTGATGAAAGCTGTTTTTAATAAACTATCTGTCGATGTACTAAAAAAGTAAATATCATCCTTTTGTGAGTTGGTAGGATAACCTAAGTTAACGGGTGTTTGTAAAGCAGTAATTGACCCTTGTGCAGCATATATATCAAAACCGCCCATACCTTGATAACCCTTACTAGCAAATACCAACATCTTACTTGCTACATGATAAAAGGGTGCTTCTTCATCTTCCTTGGTATTTATGTTTACTAAATTAAAAGGTTCGCTTGGTGTTCCTGAAGCATCTAATGCTGCTGCCCATATATCAAACTTACCTGCACCACCTTCTCTATCAGATGCAAACAACAGGTACTTATTATCGGGTGTAACAGAAGGTTGCATAGCGTTATGCCCTTCTTTATTAATCTTTGAATCTAACTTAACAGGTTCTGTCCATAAACTATCATTGATTCTTTTACTTTGATAAATAGATGTAAATGATTTACTATTTACTTCATTGGTTCTGGCAAAAAACAAAAAATTATTATCGGACGTTAAAGCAGCAGTACCCTCATTTTCAGATAACTTAGAAGGAAAACGAAGCATAGTTGCTTTGCCATTAATTACATCTTGATTAGTGATGGTATTATAAAAAAGATGGTTTACGTGCATATTAACTCTGCTGTATTTATTAACCGTATCTACTATACGTGCAGAAGTAAAAACTAAAGTATCGTGAAAGAAAATGGGTGCATAAGCACCTTCAGTTTGCTCTATATTACCTTTTAGTTTATTAATTGTAAACAAGGCTGGGATTCCTTTTGCAACTTGCGTTTTAATGTATGCAATAGTATTTAACTCTTTTGTAGCCATTGCAACTTTATTTGAACTAGCAGCATTGGCATTTTTAAATTGATTAAACTGTTGTTCTGCTTCCTCTAATTTGTTATTACAACGTAAACAAACCCCATAATTAAAATGTGTCATAGAAAACGCAGTATCTCCACCCATAGCTATTAACCGTGCATAACAAGCTTCGGCACGTATATAATGATACAAAGCTTGATAGCTTTCCCCAAGTTGCCATGCAATAGTCGGAGTTATTAATGGGCTAGTAGCTATTAGGTTTAAAGCCTGTGCACTACTATCTGCCTTAGGAAGGTTATTTTTTCTCTTAAGAGTATAAGGAGAAAATGTATTTAAAGGCTTTCTAATGCTTAGGTATACTTCGAAGTTAACCTGTGCATTAAAGTAATCTTGTTTTTTATATGCAGCCTCGGCATTCTTTAAATCGAAAGCGTGTTGCGCATAACTGCTTAACTGAAAAAGAACAACCAAACCTAGTATAATAATTTTCTTCATGTAAACGATGTATTAGTAATTTTTAATTAACTGTATTAAAACGATTTATTCTTTTGTTAGAATCTTGGACACTTAAAGAAGCCCTTTTGTTTTCTGCTGTCTGTATACATTAGCGATAACTCGAAGCTGCTTGCACCATTAGCCAATTTACCTAAGTTAGAAGTGTTTACATCGTAGCTAGCACCAAAAGTGAAATCGTTAAGTTTAAGACCCAAATAAGGATATACTGCATCTTTAATACGATAATTTATACCTCCAGTAATGTCTGTTGTATTATTAATTGCCATTTGCAAATACCCACCCACCATACTCTCGGTATTATTGCCTTGTGTCATTACCAATACATTGGGCACCAAATGCGCATTATCGGATAAATAAATGTTTAAACCACCGTGGGCGGTGTAACGTATAGGAAGTTTTACATCGGTACCAGTTGATAAAAATGGATCCTTAGGTTGTGTTAGGTGTCCTGCTGAGAACCCTGCAAACACATTAACCTTTTTATCAGGATCAGCATCATAATAGAATACGCCAGCGCCTGCATCAAAAGATAAACCAGAAGTCTTAGGATTCATTTCTCCTGTTGAATTAGAAGAACTATAAACACCATTAATGTATTGGTCATTTGTTTGCGCTTTGCTAAAATCAACCCTTCTACCCAACAAACCAGCTTGCATACCAAAAGTAATTACTTTATCTCCTTCTCTACCTAAGCGGATGCCTGAATAAGAAACAGAAACTTGCCCGTTACTATACTTATATCCCGCATCGCCAGCACTTTGTTGCAAAATGTTTAAACCAAAATTTATATCCTTGTCTGTTGCAACATCTCCAGATACGGCTACAGTAGAAAAAGGATTAGTAATACTAGACCATTGATCTCTATGCAAAACAGATACCCTATAGTTACCATCTATTGCTCCTGTTAATGCAGGGTTCAACCACAATGGGTACATGTAATACTGCGAAAAGTGTGGCTCTACCTGAGCCTTTGCACCAGTTGCCATTATTGCAAATAAGGCTACGGCTAAACATTGTTTTACTTGCTTCATCATACTATCTAGTTAAAGTGATTGAACCTTTTTTTGTGATTATTGACCCATTCGTTGTTATAAGTTTCGCAATATATACGTAAACACCTGTTGGTTGTGCTTTTCCACTGTAAGTACCATCCCAACCAGCAGTTTCGTCATTAATATTACCAGTCTTTTCGAACATCAAAGCACCCCATGAGCTAAATACATGTAATTCAACGCTCTTGTAATTAGATGCATTGCCCCTAATATAAAACTTATCATTATGCCCATCGCCATTCGGACTAAATAAATTTGGAATAAATAAACTTGAGGCATTCACAGTTACAAGATAGTCAACAGGAAAAGAACCACACAAAGGATCTGTTACGGTATAAGTTAAAGTAGCATTTCCGGCAGACACACCATTAACAATACCTGCAATAACGGTAGCTGTAGCAATAGGTGCACTTGCCCAAGCCCCACCTGTAGGCGTACCTGTTAAAGTAATAGTCTGACCAACATCTACACTAGTAGGCCCAGTAATTGCCACAACCGGTTTTGCATTAACAGTCATAGTAATAACATTACTATTTGCAGTACTAGGTAAAGCACAAGTAGAACTAGCGGTAAACACGCAAGCAATTACATCTTTATTTGCCAAACTGCCATCTGTATAAGTAGTACTGTTTGTACCCACATTCGTACCATTTTTAGTCCATTGTAGAGTACCGGCAGTGTTAGGTGTCGCAGTAAAACTTACAGAGGTACCTGTACAAATAGCATTGTTACCTGTAATAGAAACAGTGGGTACTACCAATGCATTTACAGTCATTGTAATTGTATTACTTACAACTGATGCAGGAATAGCACAGGTTGCATTACTAGATAAATTACAATTTATGACATCATTATTAGCCAAAGTTGCATCGGTATAACTTGGCGTATTGGTACCAACGTTAATACCATTTTTTGTCCACTGATAATTAGGTGTTGTACCTCCTCCTGTTATGTTAGTAGTAAAGGTTACCGATGTGCCAGGGCAAATAGTGTTATTACCCAAGATGGAGATAGTTGGCGTTACGTTTGGAGTAACAGTTATAGTTATACCCGTACTTGTAGCAGTATTTGGAACAGCACAAGTTGAATTACTTGTTAGAATACATTT
>Ga0007836_1000306_pt1 | contig 11350 bp, 11 predicted proteins | sample CryBogCBE23Oct07_FD_71205 | JGI IMG/M metagenome (GOLD analysis project Ga0007836, IMG submission 71205) | Freshwater microbial communities from Crystal Bog, Wisconsin, USA - CBE23Oct07 | ecosystem: Environmental > Aquatic > Freshwater > Lake | place: Crystal Bog, Wisconsin, USA | collected...
CCTCTGGTGGTGCAGGTACAATGGGCTTTGGGTTACCCGCTGCAATCGGTGCTAAGTTTGGCGCACCCGAAAGAACAGTTGTAGCCATTATTGGTGATGGCGGTATTCAAATGACTATCCAAGAGTTTGGTACCATCATGCAAACAGGGGTTAACGTAAAAATCTTGATTCTAAACAATCGGTTCTTGGGAATGGTAAGACAATGGCAGCAACTATTCCATGACAAACGCTATTCTTTTGTAGATATTGAGAGTCCCGATTATGTGGCAGTTGCTAAAGCGTATCGTATAGAAGGAGCAAGCATTGATGAAAGAAAAGATTTAAAAGAAGCTTTAGCTGCCATGCTTAACCACGATGGTTCATATTTGTTGGAAGTGATGGTGGGCAAAGAAAATAATGTATTTCCCATGGTTCCACAAGGAAGAGGGGTTTCAGAAATTGTTTTAACAAAAGATCAGGTTTAAATCAACCTACTAACCTATATTGGGTTTTGAACCCAATAAAGGTTTTCCAAAACAACATTTACAACGATTAGAAATATTTAGTAATGATACAAGTACAGAATAATATACAATATACTCCTACCGATTCGCAGTCTGGGCCAATCAAGCAAGAGTTCACCATAACAGTATATACCGAAAATCAAGTAGGGCTGCTCAATCGTATTGCCATTATCTTCTCTAGAAGGAAAATCAATATAGAAAGCCTGAACACTTCTCCCTCCGAGGCAGAAGGAATACACCGTTTTACTATTGTTATCAATGAGTATGAAGAGGTTGTTCGCAAACTTTGTCGCCAGATAGAAAAGCAAGTGGAGGTTTTAAAGGCATATTTTAATACAGATGAAGAAATAATTTGGCAAGAATTAGCATTATACAAAGTTCCTACCGATATAATAGCCGAAAAGGTAATGGTTGAGCGATTGTTGCATAAACATGGAGCAAGGGCAGTGGTTATACGTAAAGATTATACCATCTTCGAAACGACAGGTCATCGTGAGGAAACCGAAGGATTAATAAATGCTTTAGCACCCTATGGGTTAATAGAGTTTGTGCGTAGTGCGAGGGTAGCAATCATCAAGGCCTCTAGTGGGTTTCATGATAAATTAAAAGAGTTTGAAGCCTACCAGCCAGCAGAAGAGTTAACCGAAAATGAATATTTAGGCAAACGTGAGGGTGTATTTTCTATGTAAACTAACCTTTACTTTGCAGCCCAATACAACTTTTAAATTAATAATTAACAATTCTCCGACCCCCACTTTACTGGATGGGGGCGGGGGCATAACAAAAAACGATGGCAAATTATTTTAACACGCTTTCATTAAGAGAAAAATTAAGTCAGCTAGGAGTATGTGAGTTCATGGACGGCAGTCAGTTCGCTGATGGTGTTACCGCTTTAAAAGGTAAGAAAATTGTAATAGTTGGTGCGGGTGCACAAGGATTAAATCAAGGGTTAAACCTACGTGATTCAGGTTTAGATGTTTCTTATGCGTTGCGTAAGGAAGCGATCGAAAGCAAACGTGCTAGCTGGAAAGGTGTTACAGAGAATGGTTTTACAGTAGGTACTTATAACGAATTAATTCCTACTGCAGACTTGGTTATTAACCTTACGCCCGATAAACAACATACCGCTGTGGTAAGTGCAATTATGCCTTTAATGAAACATGGTGCTACCCTTTCTTACTCTCATGGGTTTAATATTGTAGAAGAGGGTATGCAAATCCGTAAGGACTTAACCGTAATCATGGTGGCTCCTAAATGTCCTGGTTCTGAGGTTCGTGCGGAGTATGTTCGTGGTTTTGGTGTGCCTACTTTAATAGCGGTTCACCCAGAAAATGATCCTGAAGGTAAAGGTTGGGAACAAGCTAAAGCCTATGCTGCTGGTACAGGCGGCAACAGAGCGGGTGTATTAAAATCTTCTTTTGTTGCAGAAGTTAAGTCCGATTTAATGGGCGAACAAACCATCCTTTGTGGGTTATTACAAACTGGCTCTATCCTTAGTTTCGATAAGATGGTAGAAAAAGGAATCGATAGTGCGTATGCGGCTAAGTTAATTCAATATGGTTGGGAAGTAATTACTGAAGCGTTGAAACAAGGAGGTATCACTGCTATGATGGATCGTTTGAGTAACCCTGCCAAGATCAAAGCGTTTGAATTGGCGGAAGAATTAAAGAGCATCATGCGTCCTTTGTTCCGCAAGCACCAGGATGATATCATGAGCGGTGAGTTTTCTAAAACGATGATGGAAGATTGGGCTAATGATGATAAAAACTTGTTGACTTGGCGCGCTGCTACAGGAGAAACTGCTTTCGAAAAGACTACTGTTACGAGTGCCAAGATTGCAGAGCAAGAGTTCTTCGACAATGGCTTATTGATGGTGGCTTTTGTTAAGTCGGGGGTTGAGTTGGCTTTCGAAACAATGGTACAATCTGGCATCAAGGCCGAATCTGCTTATTACGAATCATTGCACGAAACACCATTGATTGCAAATACCATCGCACGTAAGAAATTATATGAAATGAACCGTGTAATCTCAGATACTGCTGAGTATGGTTGTTACTTGTTCGATCATGCATGTAAACCACTATTGGCAGATTTCATGAAGAAGATTGATACCGATGTTATCGGTACAAATTTTAATGAGGGTAAGGACAATGGTATTGATAATAAAGAAATCATCGCAGTAAACAAATCCATTCGTTCACACCAAATTGAGGAAGTAGGTGCTACATTAAGAGAAGCTATGACAGCCATGAAGTCTATTGCAACGGAAGCATAGCAGTTGTTAGTGGTTAGTTGTTAGTGATTAGATATAAATACAAAAAAGCCCTTGAAGATTTTAGCTTCAAGGGCTTTTTTGTATTTATCTAGCTTTTCTTTCTAAGCGCGTCATTCAATTTTTTCATATATTCTATAATTAAATTGTAATGTTTTTTATATTCTGAATCGGTTAATCGGGGTGAAATTCTTGGGTCTAAGCCAACAGGTCTTTTTATATATGTTTTATCATTGAATTCTTTTAATAAAGTTGGATAGTCCGCTAATAAATCCCGAAGTTCTACAACACCTAAGTCCCTGAATTTGCCATTATAGTTCAATCTAATTAATTCAAAGCTTGCGGGTATTGACGCTGATAATGCCCCTGTTGCCAGCATTGTTAATGGTCCTCCGGCTAATAGCATCCCTTTTACTTTTGTATTCAAAAAATGGTATAGGCCCCAATTCTATCACCTGTCTTGTGCGTTGTGGCACTCAAAACTAAACTTTGATATTAAATAGGTTAACAATCTCATTTTGCTCTTTATTTTTTAGTAAGAGTTTTGTGTATTTTTTTGTAGAATAGGGTGTTTCAAATACAACCTTATAAATAGTTTTAAGTATGTCAATTACTTTCTCTGGTGTCATATTGCTTTTTTTTCTATTAGCTGTCGTTCTAATTCCTTGTATTTTTTGCAGGCTGCAAAAGCAATGCATATATGGGCTTCAATTCTTTTTTTAAGCTGATGATAGATGGGGCGCATTTCTAAATCAGATTTGGATATTATAAATGCCTTTTCTATTTGCCATAGCTCATGATACTGTTTAATTACATCTTCCTTTAATAGTTTAGTATTAGTGAGATAGCCCTTCAATCCATCCCATTTAGCATCTTCAATAATACCCATCATCTTCTTTTGCAATGAAAAATGACAAGCGTTGTGTAAATAAAATTGTTGATTTAAAACTATGTTTTGCAATAACACGCTAGCACAATTATCAAGCACCTCAATAATGATTAAACTAAATTGTAAACTATTATGCACCCTACACACATTATAATACCTCAATAATAAATTTTTAGTTTTTATTTGTAGCATCAATTACAATTGATTAGTAACCTATTGATTATTTAATTGTAGTTAAATTAAGCTGTAGATAAAATGTTTGATGTAGAAAAAATTACCAGAAATAATATAAAGAACCTAGTTGCATACTCCTCTGCACGTGATGAGTTTACTGGTAAAGCAGAGGTTTATTTAGATGCCAATGAAAACAGTTTAGGTAGTCCACTATCAAAATGGTATCATCGCTATCCCGACCCTCATCAACATGCCATTAAAGAAATATTAAGTATAATTAAAGGTATTGACCCACAACAAATATTTTTGGGTAACGGTAGTGATGAGTGTATTGACCTTTTGTTTAGGTGTTTTTGTAACCCTGGTGTAGATAATGTAATTATCTGCCCTCCCACTTATGGAATGTATCAAGTGAGTGCCAACATTAATGATGTTGCTATTAAAACTGCTCCTTTATTAGATGATTATCAATTAAATTTAGCACATATAGAAACTTTGGTTGATGAAAACACCAAAATTATCTGGCTATGTTCTCCCAATAATCCTACGGGTAATTCATTAAACAGGGAGGATATTGAAACTATTCTCAACAATTTTAATGGTTTGGTAGTTATCGATGAGGCTTATATAAACTTTGCCAAGCAAAAATCTTTCATTCAGGAATTAGTTGAATATCCTAATCTAGTTGTTTTACAAACATTTAGTAAAGCATGGGGTTTGGCTGGTTTAAGATTAGGAATGGCATTTGCCTCTATTGAAATTATTTCTATTCTCAATAAAACCAAACCTCCCTACAATATCAACAAAGCCACACAAGAACTTGTTTTAAAAGCGCTAGAGGAAGTAGGGCAAGTAAATGATATGATTAAGGAGATTGTTGCTATGCGAGATGCTTTAGTACATGTATTAGAACAAGTGCCTACAGTTGAAAAAGTGTATCCATCTGATGCAAACTTTTTATTAGTAAAAATTAAAGATGCGCATGAATTGTATCATTACTTTTTAACTAAAAGCATTGTGGTTCGTGATAGAAGCAACGTAAAATTATGCGAAGATTGCTTAAGAATTACCATTGGTACCGAAAAAGAAAACACAGCTTTAGTAGATGCTTTAGCCGATTGGTTGGAATATAAATACGCTTAACTCCATTTTATGATAAAGAATTGCTTATTAATTACACTTTTGGTTGTTGCAACAACCGGTAGAACTATTGCTTCTAATAAAAGTAGCAATAGTTATTTTAATCATTCGGGTAATGATTCTATCAATGCAGGCCTTAAACTACCCAAAGGATTTATTGCCATTAAAGCGGCTGATAATATAGGGAGGGCTAGGCATATTGCAGTTACCACCCAAGGTGGTGTATATGTAAAAAGCGCTAAAGCAATTAATGGAAAAAGTGTTTACTACTTAAAGGACCTTGATGGTACTGGAAAATTACAAACCATTACTTCTTTCGATAAATTTGGTGGTACGGGTATTTGTATTAAAAATGGTTACTTATATACTTCTAGTGATGAGGAAATTTTTAGGTATGCCTTAAATAATAATGGAGAAGTTATTAATACAAACAAACCCGAAAGAATTGTAACTGGTTTAATAAACAGACATCAACACGAAACCAAATCTATTGTGGTGGATAATGAAGGTAATTTATACACCAACATTGGTGCTTACTCCAACGCTTGCCAAGAACAAGATAGAACAAAGGGTTCTATGGGTAGGATGCCTTGCCCTATTTTAGATAGTGCTGGGGGCATTTGGATGTTTAAGGCCGATAAGCTAAACCAAACGTATAAGGATGGTGTGCGCTACGCTACTGGCTTAAGAAATGTGGTGGGTATTGATTGGAACATTAAAAACAATGCTTTGTATGTTATGCAACATGGTAGAGACCAGTTGTATCAAAACTGGCCTCAATATTTTGACGCTAATGCTGGCGCCGAATTACCATCAGAGTGTATGTATAAACTACAAAATGGTTCCAATTGTGGATGGCCTTATATTTATTATAACCACTTGCTTCATAAAAAGATGGTGGCTCCCGAATATGGTGGCGATGGCAAAACCGTAAGTAATCAACCTTTTCAGGATCCTGTTATTGCTTTCCCTGGTCACATGGCACCTAATGCTTTATTATTTTACACTGGCAATCAGTTTCCAACAAAATATAAAAATGGTGCATTTATCGCTTTTCATGGTAGTTGGAACAGGGCTCCTTTACCACAAGCAGGCTATTGTTTAGTATTCGTTCCTTTTAAAGATGGGAAACCCATAGGCGAATGGGAGGTATTTGCTGATGGTTTCTCTGGCGAGGAGGTGGTAACGTCAACCCGTGGTGCAGTTCATCGCCCTTGTGGATTGGCTGAAGCACCCGACGGTTCTATTTATGTAACCGATGATAATAAAGGAACGATCTATAAAATTAGTTACACGGGTAAATAAATAAAAGGTTATTAACTATTACACTTAATGAAAAAATTATTAATTATAACTGTTGTCTTCATAAGTATTGTTGTAGTTGCACAACAAAAAAAACCTATTCACAAAGTAATTGATACGCCTAAAGCTTCTATTGAAAGAGGTAATGGTGTATATGAACGAGAATGTCTTAGTTGTCACCAAGCGGATGGTGGAGGTGTACCGCACCTTAATCCCCCTTTATTTGAAAACACAGATGTTGTTGGCGATAAGAAAAAGATTATCTCCATCGTTTTAAATGGATTATCAGATAGACTACCTATTGATGGTGAATATTACAGTAATTCAATGGCGGCACATAACTATTTATCCAACCAACAAATTGCTGATGTATTAACTTATATCCGTGCTAGTTTTGGTAACAAAGCAAGTGCAGTTACTGCCGATGAAGTGAAAGCTGTTCGTGATAAGAAAAAGAAATAAGAGATTTAAAACTAAATGAATTAAATGAAGAGAGTGCTTTTTATAGATAGGGACGGTGTTATTTTACAAGAACCCCCTACCGATTTTCAGATTGATAGTCTGGAGAAAACAAGTTTTGTAAAAGGAGTAATTACTACCTTATCAAAGATTGCTGCCGAATTTGATTATTATACTGTAATGGTTACCAACCAGGATGGGTTGGGTACAGACAAATTTCCTCATGAAACCTTTGATCCTTATCATCAATTAATGTTACGGACCTTAGCTAATGAAGGCTTTGTTTTTGATGAGGTTCACGTTGATGCAACCTTTGCGCATGAAAAGAAACTTACCCGCAAACCTTTTACAGGAATGGTTGCTCATTTAATGAATAACCCCGCGTACGATTTAGCCAACTCTTTTGTAATTGGGGATAGATGGAGTGATATTGAACTAGCTAAGAATTTAGGTGCTAAGGCCATTTATCTAACATCACCTGTACAATCTTTAAAATTAACAGAGGAACAAGAGGAAAGCTTACGACCAACTATTGCTTTACAAACCCATGATTGGACTGCTATTTATAGTTTCTTAAAACTAGGTTTACGTCAAGTGGTTCATGAGCGCAATACCAATGAAACCAAAATAAAAATTTCTTTAAATGTTGATGGCAGTGGAAATGGAAATATGAATACGGGCATTGGTTTTTTTGATCACATGTTAGATCAGATAGCTCGTCATGGTAAGATGGATATAAGCATTGAAACTAAAGGCGATTTACACATTGATGAACACCACACGATTGAAGATACTGCGCTTGCTTTAGGTGAAGCTTTTGCAAAAGCTTTAGCTGATAAAAGGGGAATGGAAAGGTATGGCTTTGCATTACCTATGGATGAAGCAGAAGCTAAAGTATTGATTGATTTTGGCGGAAGGAATTGGCTTGTATGGGATGTAACCTTTAACAGAGAAAAAATTGGTGAAATGCCTACGGAAATGTTCTTTCATTTCTTTAAATCGTTCAGTGATGCCGCTAAGTGTAACTTAAATATAGAATGTAAGGGCGAAAATGAACACCATAAGATTGAAGCTATCTTTAAAGCCTTTGCAAAAGCTATTAAAATGGCGGTAAAAAGAGATCCTTTAAGTAACTATTTGCCTAGTACCAAGGGGGTATTGTAGGGTTGTTTAATAGATGGAAACATTATTTTGGAAGCTAGTGGTAATTTAGATAAACACTAGCTTAGTCTTGGTTCTGATATAAAAAATTGAGATAAATGCTGCAAAAGTTTACTTGTAAACCTCTAATTTGTACAATTATAATGACAACCAACAAACCCACTCTTCGTTTTAATGCTTTAAAAAAAGATTTATTTACTACCTTTTCGTCTAAAAAGCGAACACCCCTATTATCTAATTGCCATTACCTATTAATATCAACTGCTTTGTTTCTTTAATCGGGTTATCTAATCAGCACTGTAGTACCGCTTTGGGTAACTATTCTATCGTTAACGGTGGTATATTTTAAACTCCAAATATAAGTTCCCGCCTCTTGTACCTTTCCATTTAGCTTACCATCCCAAGCGTTATAAATATCGCGCGATTCAAACATTAAAGTACCATATCTATTGTAAACTTTAAAGTAAACATCCTTTACTAAGGCCCCACCAAAGGGCTTTAACCCACTGTTTTTTCCTGCTTGTTCGGGAAAGAACCCGGTAGGCACATATAAAGAATCACAATCTCTAGTAGAAGTAATGTTTAAAGTACTAACAACACTATCAACCACACAATTATTATTATTGGTGAGGTATATTTTATAAGTACCCTTTAATAAATTAATCACCTTGAAAGGAACCACATATTGACGACTATTAAACGTATCAATGGTAAACTGATAAGGCGATTCAACACCTGTAGCATTTACAAATATGTTTCCAGATAAAGGATATAAACAAGTGGGTGAACTAGTAACTACAGTAGTTTGGGGTTTACTACCCGATACGGTTATAAGTGTACTGTTTACGGTGGATCCACAACTATTACTTACCGTATAATTCATTTTTACACTTCCTACACTCACCCCATTTATTAAGCCAATTTTACTAATAGTAGCAATTGCATTATTAGCGCTTGACCATACTCCATTTAGGGTTTTATCTTTTAATAAAATGGTTTGCCCTTTACATACTATAGGCCCACCTTCAATTGGCTCCACAGAAGGTACACTATTAAAATCACCCACATTAATGGTAACTTTCTCCGAACAACCCGAAGCCGTAGTAAAATTTAAGTAATAGACACCACTCGTGTTTACTAAGTTGGATACAGGCTTGGTTAAACTTGCATTGGCGTAATAATTTACGGTTAAACCGTTGGTAGAACTTGTAATACCCGTATTTAAATCTACCGAAGTGGCACCACAAAGGGGCGTAATCGATTGGGTACTTACCATAGGATTGGTACGAAAAGAGTTAACAACAATACTTGCGGAAGAAAAACTAGCAGATGAAACCGCTTTTACATAATAAGTACCTTGAGTTGTAACAATATTTGAAATAGGATTCAATAGGGAAAAATCGTCATAAAAAGTTAATGCTAAACCAGTGGTATTACTCGTAATACCCGTACTTAAATCTACTGAAGTGGCACCACATGGTGGAGTAATATCTTTTGTATTAATAGGAGCGTTACCATAGTTAATTAAAGTGATAGGCTTAGTTATAGCAAATTGCGCTGTTGTAAGTGTAGTATGCTTTACTGTGCTGCTATTAATTTTATGGTTTTCAATTTTTAGGTTTTTAGCCTCCGAAATTGAATAAATAAAAACAACATATAAAAAACAAACCAATATTTTCATAAAACAAAAACTAAAATAATAAAAAAGCGTAAAAGTAAATACAATGTGCTAAACCGCTAACCTATTAAATATCACTTTTAAACATAGTCTTTATGCAGGATAATTTTAAAATTTTGCACCATCAATAGTCTACTATACACTTATACATTCATATCAAATTAAACTAAAAAAATTAACCAAATAGGCAAAATAGGCACCTAGAAAAAAAATTACAAAAGAAAAAAAACGTAACAATTTAAGGTCAAATATTCTTGAGTATTAAAAGATAAAGCTTTTTATATATGCTATTTCACTTACTTGTTTCCTACACAAGCTACCTAGTTTGACTACGCTGTATCTTCATTTTAAAAAAAAAGTTGGTCAATACTACCAAGTAGTATTTCTATGTGTTCTTTTATAAAGCCCATTTAAACCTTGTAACAATTGTACTTCTATGTGCCTATCTGCCTAAGTGGTTCACCTATTTTCTTCCGATTACTTTACGTAATAGGGAAACTAAAATTGTCCTTTATAACAACCTATCTCCCAATATTTTAAATAACAATTACGCAACGCATACTTAGCAGGTATATAATACCCCACTATCAACCCCAATCCCCAAACATGTTTTAATGCTTGAATGGATTTAATTTTTTCAACAACCCTTTACCCGCATCTTCTATCGTTTTCTTGGTATCGTTGGGTTGTCCGGTACTGTCTTTTGAACCAAATATCTTTTTGCTTATTTCACTTTTAGCATCTTGTAGTATTTGTTTCTTAACAGCCTTAACTGTATCTCTCACCGCACTTGTTACCGCCTTTTTGGTACTATCTATTTTGGTTTGAGCCATTGATAATGCCTGATCTTTTAAATCGTTTGCTAAAGAAGTGGCACTTTGTTTAAAATCTGTCTTCACACTTGGGTCATTAATAAACCCTCCTAACTTAACTTGTACATTTACCACATCCGAAACCTTTAATGCAACGCCTTTATTGGCCGCTTGTCCAGCCAAATTGTTTACTACATCATTTGCTTTGCTACCCAATAATGCACGGGGCACCTTCATATTTACAGTATAGTCTATCGATTTATCAAAACCATTTAATCCGCCAATTTCCATGTCTATATTATTCATCTTTACATTAAATGGCTTCACTAAAACCTTACCATTTGCCACCTGAAAATCGCCTTTTAGGTTATTCAATACCACATCTTGTTGTAACTGGTTAATGTTTAAGGCTTGTGCAACCTTTGCAACAGGGGTAAACTTGCTTAAAATACCTTTGATCAACAACATATTTCCATTACCCGAAATACTGCCCATTTCAGGCATCATGTTATCGCCCAATTTACCCACCATCATAAATTGAGAGCTTAGTTTACCACCCAAATACTCCCCAATGGGCATCATTTGCTTAACAGTGTTAAAAGTGTTAAAGGTTTTTTGAATATCTACATTGGTTACGGTGTACGACATGGAGATGGCAGGCTTCTTCTTGTTTTCTTTGGTAGAATAATACCCATTAACTGCAATTTGTCCATCTAGTGCATTGCCTTTTATGTTGGTTAATTTAACAGTTTCATCAGCTATTTGCAACGCCCCTGTTAAGGCATCAATAGTCAATTTATCGTAGGTTACTTTGTTAACCACTGCGTTTAAAACAATGTTTAAATTGGCTGGAACAATAAAAGGAGCAGCCGCAGGAGTGTTCTTTGTAGCGGTATCAGTTGAAACCCCCATTAATTAATGGGGGTTTCAACTGATACCGCTACAAAGAACACTCCTGCG
>Ga0007836_1000312_pt1 | contig 11208 bp, 4 predicted proteins | sample CryBogCBE23Oct07_FD_71205 | JGI IMG/M metagenome (GOLD analysis project Ga0007836, IMG submission 71205) | Freshwater microbial communities from Crystal Bog, Wisconsin, USA - CBE23Oct07 | ecosystem: Environmental > Aquatic > Freshwater > Lake | place: Crystal Bog, Wisconsin, USA | collected...
GGCTTCCAACTTGTTTCAATGGGGCAATATATAGGGATGAACCTATTAACTTCAAGATGAAATTGTATGCAGGTAAAAATAATAATTACAAAACAGTATATTTTAGGATGCCTTTTGAATTTTACGATTTACCTACACCCTATGCCTATACCTTGAATTTTAAATCTTCGTCCTTAATATTGAATCGACAATCGCCCTTTGGTACTATAAACACACTGTTTAATTCAAATGGTAGTTTTGCAACTACTATCGCCAGTCTATACAATGCGATGACTCCAATTTCCATCATTACCAAAACACAGTCAAATGGATTGGCGATTACGGTATCGATTGGTGGTACGACCATCATCAATTTAGTGGATACCATTGCAGGATATTTGACCCAACCAGGTTATTTAGCCTTTATTCCAGGCAGTGATAGTACCGATCTGATGCAGATTACAGACATTCCTGTTACTGGTGTCACTTTAACTCCTGCAAGTGTTGCATTACATCCCAATGATACCACAACACTCGTTGCCACCACGATTCCGTCTAATGCTACTATACAAAATATCTATTGGAGTAGTAGTGATACCTCTGTGGCAACAGTCAATTCCTTGGGATTGGTTACTGCTATTGGTTATGGAACGGCCATTATTACGGCAACAACAGACGATAGCAGTAAAGTGGCTACTTCAACAGTGAATGTGGTCGGTTATACTTGGTCGGGTTCAACAAACACAAATTGGTCAACGGCAAGCAATTGGCAAAATTCCAAGTTGCCACCTGCGGGTTCTAACATCATCATACCAAGTGGTCTCACCAATTATCCAGCCCTGAGTGGAACAACTGTCGTTGGAAATTGTATTTTACAATCAGGTGGAACCCTCAACCTCAACAATGATACATTGGTCATTAATGACACCCTTTCTGGATTAGGAAATTTTGTTGGTTCTCCTCAATCAAATCTGATAATGACAGGTAAGGGAACTGTTTATTTCTCGCAGTCCAATCAGGGAACTTCAAATGCTTTGAAATCTTTGACCATCAATACTTCTGACACACTATTACTTGGAAATACGCTAATGGTTAATAACATGGTCAAATCCATTGCAGGAGTACTGGCATCAAATGGGAATCTAACCCTTGTCTCCAATGTATCAGGAACTGCGAGGATACCTACAATGGGAGGTAAGATAATTGGTAATGTTACTACACAATTATACATCCCTGCAAAATCTGCTCGCAGGTATAGTTTTATAGGTAGCCTGGTATCACAAACAATTCGAAACGGTTGGCAGCAACAAATTTATATAACTGGTGTCGGAACAGGAGGTGCAACTTGTGGTAGCACAAATGGAAACGGACAATCATCATCCGATAGATTTAACAGTAATGGTTTTGATGTAACTCCAACAAGTAAACCGAGTATGTTTACTTACAATGCCACACTTATTAATGGTATTAGGTGGGTTTCTATTCCCAATACAAATATTACATCACTTTCTCCAGGAATTGGCTTTAGGGTAAATATAAGGGGGGATAGGAATGTGGGTAGCTGTGCCAATCAATTAAATAGTACATCACCTTTGCCGCCAGTGTCTGTTATACTAAGCGCAACAGGAATATTGACACAAGGAAATTTAACAGTCTCCTTGAATGATACTACAAAACATTTATATTCTTTGCTAGCTAATCCATATCCAAATCAGATTCGGTTTTCTGCTTTTAAGGCTTCGAACCCAAGTATCAACAATAACATGTGGACCTATAGCCCTTATTCAAGCAACGGCAACTACACCACCTTTTCAAACGGTATCGTAACAAATGCCGCTACGGGATATAACAATGCAAATGCTGATTTCATAGCTGTAGGGCAAGCATTCTTTGTACAAGCAAACAAGACCGGAACTACTGTGACATTTAGTGAATTTCACAAAGTAGATTCAATCATACCAAACTACAATTATTTTGGTGTAAACACTGAATCAAATATCAGGGTTGCCCTTTATACAAAAGCTAATAATTTGCTTGATGAAATAGTAGTTAGGTTTAATGCAAATGGTACAAGATTATTTAATCCATTAAATGACGCAGTATCTTTTAATAGTGGTAATCAAGTGCTTACAAGTAGGAAGGATACGGTAGATTTGGCAATAACTACACATCCATTACCAAATGGCGTTGATACTATCAGGTTGAATGTAAGCAGTAATGCTGTTGGAACATTTCAATTAAAGTTGAGTGATTTAGTTGGGTTAAATGGGAATTATAGGGTGATACTAAACGACAAGTTCCTAAACCAACAACAAGAAATGAAACTCGATTCATCCTATCCTTTTATTATTACAGGTGACACCAATAGTCTTGGCAAGAAACGTTTTGAATTATTGGTTAGCAATAGCCAATTATTACCCGTTGCTTTTACCGAAATAACTGTTGAGAAGAAAAACGGAATGGCATTGATAAATTGGGTAGTCACAAATAAAAGTAATATAATACGATATGAGGTAGAGAAGAGTACTGATGGGAAAAGTTTTTATTCAATTGCCTACCTAAAATCAAGTGGAAATAAGGAGTATCAGGTTACTGATGAGCATCAAATCAATGGCATCAGTTATTATAGAATTAAAGCGATAAGTTTAACTGATGCTATAATTTATAGCAAGATAGTTAGCTTAAGAAGCAGAAATGACATCATTACCTATAGCCTTTTACCAAATCCTGCCAAAGACTTCTTTAATATAAGTGGAGTTAACATCAATAAGGTAGAAATTATTAATGGTATTGGAATGGTTGTGAAGACAATATTATTCAATAGTGTAAACAATCCAATTATTAGTATACATGGACTTAATTCAGGTCTATATTCTGTTTCGATTACGAATGGGATAGGAGAAGTAGAAGTGAAAAAGATTGTTTTTATTAGTTATTAATGGTTAGTAATAAGTAATAAATAATAAGTGATAAGTTGTAATTGATCAGTTATAAATTCTTGATATGAATTAAGGTTTGAAAAATGAATTGTTAAGGGGCTTGAATGGTTTGTGAATAGTCCTGTAAGTAAGGTTGTATAAAAGAAATGAGTGAATTCTAAATACAATTTAGTATTTTTTTATTTACAATAGGTTTTGCCTATTAATATCAAATGTCGTCCTTTCAGGACTTTTAAAATAGGTTAATGAAATATTTTTTATACAAATATGTCTCTTTTAAATCGTTGATACTGATTCTTTGTGCATTTTATACAATCACTACAAATGCACAAACTATCAATCAATGGAAAGGCGGAACGAATGGCGAATGGACCAATCTAAATAATTGGACTCGGGGTGCAATTCCTACTGCGACTGATGTCATTACGTTTGATGGTAATAATATTGACGGTTCTTATGGAATCGGGCCAATCAATGTGATTGCTGTTCCTTCGGGTGGCACTACTTTTCGACAAATTAATTTGGTTAATAGTGCCTCGGTCTCTATGCAAGCACAAACAGGTGCACCAAGTTATTTGACCATCTCAGGTGGCCTTTCCATTCAAATTGGTAGTGTTTTATTATTGAATATGGGGCAGGCGGCAACCGATGCAATACAACTGAATTTGGCGAGTGGTTCCAATTCTTCAATTGCAGGAACGCTAATCATAGACTCCACATATTCTGGCATTTATGATAACAACATTACCCAAAATAAAGCCACTAATTCTGTAACAGGGCACATTTATCGCTACGGCCCCCCCGTCACATTTTATGTTGACCCCATCAATGGAAATAATAATAACATTGGCACTATCGGTAATCCCTTTGCTACCATTATTAAAGTGCGTGACACCTTGCAAAAGATGCTACCATTAATGGGTTCGGACATTGTCGTAAATCTAAGGGATGGTGAATATTTATTGGATAGTACGTTGAATTTTACCAATACAGATGGAGGATATAACGGATACAATGTTATTTACCAAGCATATAACAATGAAAAACCTATCCTATCAGGTGGAAGGAAAATTGCAGGATGGACTAAGGTAAGTGGGCAAAACTATTATGTTGCGGATGTGCCTACAAGTGCGGGTTTTGCAAAGGATTTTCGATATATATGGGTAAATGGTAGAAGGGCAAAACAAGCAAAGAGTGATTTTATTACCGTATTTCCCAAGCCTTACACTCAACCCAATTCACCTTATATCGGTGCAGGCGATGGTTACATTGTCAAAACTTCAGACATAAAAAGTTACAGCAATATCTCCGATGTGCGAATATTCCAACAAGGGGTTTTCAAGCATATCGAGATGCCATGTAAAGCCATCAAACCCATTAATGACAGTGAATCCATCATCCTCATGGGACAACCTCTGTTTAGTAATTGGACTGCTCGATACCTCTATCATCCACAAAAGCAAATTCAGGTTTGGAATGCCTTTGAGGAATTAGATGAACCCGGTGAATTTTATCTGAATTCAACTACACGAAAGATATATTATTACCCTCAACCCGGAGAAGATTTGACTACCGCAATTATTGTCGCTCCCAAAGTGGATACCATGTTGTCATTTATTGGAAAAAATAATGCAAACGTGCAAAACATTCAGTTGCAGGGTATATCATTCAAATATGGTAATTGGAATGGGTATTTGACCAAAACCATGGGCTTTAGTCAAGCAGATTTATACAGCGATTACACTTCTATTGAGGGGCAGGTAATTCTGAAATATGCTAATGACATCGCTATTAAGGATTGTCGATTTGAACATCTATCAGGGGCAGGAATTTATTTGCCAAGCAATGACAGTAATATAGTCATTGAAGGAAATGTTTTTCACGACCTTACGGCAGCAGCAATAATTGTTGGTCATGGTGTGAATGATGCTTTTAACTCAAATATTTGTAAAAACATCAATATCAACAACAATGTGATTCGGGCAATTGGTGCAGACTTTTATCAGGCCTCAGGTATATATGCCAATATTACCAAAAATCTAAATATCATCCATAACGATGTGGCTGATGTGGCTTATTTTGGTATCAATCAACGATACAATCCAGATTCTCTCCACAATCTCGCCAATCCAATGTATAGTGGCAATACCAATATTCTATATAACAGGGTTTCAGATTTTGGCACGGCTGCAAAATATGGTTTTGGAACGGGCGATATTGTTGCAGGTGTTTATATGTATGGAGTTCAATCATCCAATGCTAAATATAATTATGTACGTGCAGGTGGAAAGAACGATGTATTGGAAACGATGATTTATCAGGATGGTGCAAATGGATATAATAATACATGGAAAAATAATATTGCTGAATGTGGAAATAGTAATTCAAGGGCTTATGGAGAGTCTGTAACGAGTACTTGGCCGCCAAGTTGGTATGCAACAAACGTTTTTGACAGTAACTATGCCAATATTGGTGGTTTTGGTGTAAAGTTTACAAGCACTCTGCCTTGGAGTGGCAATGCCTTGACCATCGTTAATAATGCAGGTTTGCAACCTGATTATACTCATTTGTTAAATGAATTTGGTGAAGGTGTCAACATTGCCTCTTTAGCCAAAGTGACTTCCTCGTCCAATCTGAATACAAGATATTTGGCAGCCAATATCAATGACGGCAAGATGGGTACAAGTTGGCGACCTGCTGCCGGTACAGGTGCTTGGGTGCAATTGTCTTTCCCGAATCCTATATCCATCGAAAAATTACAATTAGTACCTGATTCCAATCTCAACAACCCCGAGGCAAGAAGATTGTTTGAAGTATGGGTTTCTAACGACTCCACTTTTGCCACCTATAATATTTTAGGTGGTCAAGGCAGCAAACCCTTTGCTTACTATCAATCGTTGATTAAAGCGGTAGGTACAGTTGTGGTTCCTATGCCACCAAACACCTACAATTTGTTTGGTATCGATTCCCTCGGTTATAAATATATTCGGGTGTACGGTCGTACAATAGCATTTTCTGAATGTAGGGTGTTTGGCAGGAATCAGCCTGTATTGCCATCAAGTTACACTTCTAACTCGACTCTCTCATTTACCCCTTTCACTTCGGCGGTGGTGGAACCTGTCAACTACAATTGGAGCCAAATGGTTTGGGATACTATTAATAAGACAAGGGTTTATTTTGGTAATAATACCAAATATTGGCAATCCTACAATACAATTTCCGATTCAAGCGGGGTCATAACAATGGCAACTTTCTCAGGACCTCCCACTTGTTTCAATGGAGCATTGTATCGGGATGAACCCATCAATTTTAAGTTGAAATTGTTTGCAGGTAAATTCAATTATGTCAATAAGGTATTTTTCAGAATGCCTTATGAATATTACACTGTAACCACGCCTACCGCCTATTGTCTGAATATTACCACTTCTTCTATCACGCTTACCCGCCAAAATTCAATGGGTTCAACCATCACTTTATATGGAAGTGGAGGCAAATTAGGGGGGGCAATCACTAATAAATCAAACCTTTACAATGCCTTGACCCCTGTTTCTATTAATACTAAAGTTAATCCAAAAGGACTTGCCATTGTGGTGGCGATTGATAGTTCAACTATCATTAATTGTGTGGATACCATTGCTGGTTTCTTAACGCAGCCCGGTTACTTTGCTTTACTTCCAGGAAAAGACAGTTTAGATATTTTACAATTGACTGATATCCCTGCCACCGGAATTTCAGTCGCTCCTTCAACTCTTTCATTACATTCAAAAGATACAGCCACACTTATTGCCACTACCATTCCATCAAATGCCACCTTGCAAATATTCATTTGGAAAAGTAGTGATACAACCGTAGTTACTGTCAATTCATTGGGACTCGTTACCGCAAAAGGGGTAGGTATTGCCACTATTACCGCATCCTCTTTAGACAAAAAGTTGGCAAGTATTAATGTGAAGGTTTCAGATACTTTATTGCCCCTGATTTTTAATGATATTTCTGCTAAGTATAAAGCAGGGTGGTCTGTCATTAATTGGTCTATAGCCAGTGCAATTGATATAGACCATTTTGAAGTTCAAAAGAGTAACAATGCCATTCAATTCTCAACCATATCCACTATCAGATTCAAAGGTGAAAAAGAGTATTTAGTTATTGATTCTACTAAAATAGAGGATATTAATTACTATAGGGTTAAGGTTTTCAAATCAAATGGGGAAGTCTTTTTCAGTAAAATAGTTTCATTGTTAAATTATCAGGAAACTAATTATACAATCATCCCAAATCCTGCAAAAGATAGAATCAGGATAAATGGAGACGGCATCAACAAGGTCGAAATAATAAATGGTATGGGAAAAGTAGTTAGAAATATTTCGTTCAATAATGCAAGTAATCCAATTGTCAAATTATTTGGTTTGCCAAAAGGTGTTTATTATGTTTTGATAATTAATGATAAAATGGAGAATAAAGTGAGAAAATTGATAATTGAATGAGATAATAGGAAATAAGGAAAGTGCAATGAAGTAGTACTTGTCAATGGCATTCAAGGTTCTATTTCTAAGTAATTTTTAAACCTAGTGGGGCAACAACTAAATGCCTCGGAAGACAAATGAATAGTCATTTTAGGATAGTTAAATGCCTCTGTTAAAAGAAAAATCCTTCAGTTAGGTAAGGAGAACGTTCAGTTTTAGTTTTTCATATTTGTGTAGATCATCTCTTGAAATCGCAGAAAATGTTACTGAGAGTGGCGAAGCCGTGATAAGACATGACTTTAATTTTTCTAAATCAAAATCTGGATTATTACACTTTGGTGAGAATACAAAATATGGACAATGACACGTAGTAGGTATGAATTGAAGCAGTTTTTGAAGTTTAGGCATATTGGGGAAAGATTATTAAAGAGTGCATAAATTAAGCAAATGAGAAAGAGTTTAATAATAGGATTTACCCTTTTAATGATGAGTGTAAAAACAAACTCTCAGATTAAATTGCCTGCATTGATTGGTGATAGTATGATTTTGCAAAGAAATCAGGGGGTGAATATCTGGGGTTGGAGTTTGAAGGGAGAACCCGTTAATGTCTATTTCAATCAAAAGAAATACAAGGCGATACCCGATAAGGACAATAAATGGACTTTGACACTACCCGAGACAAAAGCGTCTAATAAGACTTATACATTAAAGATTACAACACAACATGATACTGTTGAGGTAAAAGAAATACTTTTTGGTGACGTATGGCTTTGTTCAGGGCAGTCAAATATGGAATTTGATTTTCAAAAGCTCATTTCAAAATATTCAACAGAAATAGCCAATTCAGAAAACCCTTTTATCAGGGAGTTTCATGTTATAAAGCAGTATTCATCGCTACCTAAAACTACCTTTTCTGGAAGTTGGAAGCGAGCGAACCCCACCAATATCTTACAGTTCAGTGCTGTAGCCTATTTCATGTCAAAGAATCTTTATGATAAATACAAAGTGCCCATTGGCGTGATTCACTCAAGCTGGGGTGGTACTCCTGCTGAGGCATGGACAAGCCAAGAGGGGCTAAAGGACTTTAATTATTTTATTGAAAAGTTACCCGAATTGAGGGATACCAATTATGTAAACAATACCATCAAAAAAGATAAATCAGTATCTGATTCTTGGTATAAGCAGGTTAGAATGAAGGATGAAGGTAGTAATTCGGGAAATAATTGGGCTGATTTCGATTTGAAAACATCAGATTGGAAAAAAATGAATGTCCCTGGTTATTGGGAAAATAATGGAGCTAAGGACATAGATGGTGTTGTTTGGTTTAGAAAAGAAATTGTTTTGACACATGAAATGATAGGTAAGAAAACCGTTCTTGAATTAGGCATGTTGGATGATGCTGATACTACCTATATCAATGGAATTAAAGTGGGTGTCACAAACTCTAAATATGCGTTTAGGAAATATACTATACCAACAGGCGTATTGAAAGAGGGCAAGAATGTAATAGCAATTCGCATCCTTGATACTGATGGTAATGGAGGCTTTATTCTAGATAAAAAATATCGATTGATAGTTGGTAATGACGAGTTAGACCTATGTGGTGTATGGCAATTTAAAGTGGGCGTCTCCGTTTCTCCTTTACCCAAAAATACATTTACTATATTTTGGAATCAGCCTACTTTTTTGTACAATGCAATGATAGCACCCTTAATACCTTACACTATTAAAGGGGTAGCTTGGTATCAAGGAGAGTCTAATGCAAGTAAACCAGAAGAATATAAAAAGTTGCTACCTTCAATGATTGCTGATTGGAGAAAGCGTTGGAATCAAAGAGATTTTCCTTTCCTAATCGTTCAGTTAGCCAATTTCATGGATACTAACACAAATCCTGAAGAAAGTAAATGGGCAGAATTGAGAGAGGCGCAATCTTTAACTGCGCATAATGTGAAGAATTGTGGCATAGCTGTGACCATTGATATTGGAGAAGCGCATGACGTACATTATTTGAATAAAAAGGATGTAGGTTATCGGTTAGCATTAGCTGCCGAAAACATTGCCTATCATGAAAAGGGTATTGTTTATAGCGGCCCTGTTTACGAATCAATGAAGGTGGTTGATAACAAAATTGAATTGACTTTCTCTAATATAGGTTCTGGATTAATGGCTAATGATGGAAAGGAGCTTACCCGATTTGCAATAGCAGGTGCAGACAAGAAATTTGTTTGGGCTAAAGCTACCATTGTAGGCGAAAAAGTAATTGTAGAAAGTCCTGAAGTTTCTAATCCTGTTGCTGTTAGGTATGCATGGGCAAATAATCCAAGTGGCTGCAACTTATATAACAAGGAAGGACTGCCTGCATCCCCTTTTAGAACGGATAGGGAGTAACCAATCTTATTAGCCAAACTTAAATAGAATTATTATTATCAAAAATTTGAATTATGCTTAAAAAAATTATTGTTCTTTCATTTTTTATTTTGGTGTCTTTAACCATTTGGGGGCAAAAGACAAATCTGAAATCTTATGTAGAAATCATATTAAAACCCAATCATTCCGACTGGGTATATAAGACCAATGAAGAGGTAGGGTTGGATATATATGTAACAAAGGCAGGGGAAACCATTCAAAAAGGCGAAATAAAATATAGCTATGGAATGGAGATGATGCCTGTAGAAAGTAATGGAAAGGTTGTTATCAAGGATGGAAAGGCTTTTGTAAAGCTCAAAGGGGCTTCCGAACCGGGCTTCAAAACACTTGATGCGAACATTATGGTAGATGGGATTCAGTATTCCAATTTTATTACTCTTGGTTTTGATCCTTATGCAATAAAACCAGCCACGCCATTGCCAAATGAATTTGTATCGTTTTGGCGTGAACAAAAAAAGAGTTGGGATGCCGAACCTCTTTGTTCTAAAATGGATTATATGCCTAATAAAAGCACCGACAAGGTGGATGTTTATAACATCAGTTATAATTATAATGGCAAACCAGGTGCTTATGGTCCCGCACGATTCTTCGGTGTTCTTGCCATTCCAAAAGCTGCTGGAAAATATCCTGCTATATATTATCTGCCTGGAGCAGGGGTAAGAAGTTATAAGCCCATGATTGAAATTGCGGAAAAGGGTTTTATTACTTTACAAGTTGGAATACACGGTATTCCGATTGATATGGCAGATGAAGTTTATCAGTTGCTGCGTGTCGGGGCATTGGATGGCTATCCTTTATTTAATAACAATAGCAGAGAAAAGTATTATTACAACCGGGTGTACAACGGTTGCGTAAGGGGAGTGAATTTTATTTTTGGTTTGGAAAAGTTTGATGGTGTAAATCTTGCAACATGGGGCGGAAGTCAGGGAGGGAATCTCTCTTTGGCAGTATCTGCACTCGATTCCCGTGTGAAATGTTCCGTTGTAATGCATCCTGCCTTAACAGATATGGAAGGCTATCTTCACGGTAGAGTAGGTGGTTGGCCACATCAATTTAAGAATAGCAAATTAGCACTTACTGATACTACAGTCCTAACCACCAGATATTACGATGGGATAAATTTTGCAAGGCAGCTCAAAAAGCCTATCATATTCTCGTTTGGTTTCAATGATAAAACTTGTGGACCAACTACTTCTTTTGCTGCTTATAATACTACTACAGCACCCAAGGAAATCTTTTTGGCACCCAATACTGGGCATTGGACTTTTCAGGAGCAACAGGATACTTGCCTTCGTTTTGTAATGAAGCAATTTGGAATGAAATGATTACCTGCAAAGTTTCACAATTATTACGGGCAACAAGTTAAACCCAGATTTTGCAATAGCTCTCTAGATATTTAT
>Ga0007836_1000313_pt1 | contig 11202 bp, 6 predicted proteins | sample CryBogCBE23Oct07_FD_71205 | JGI IMG/M metagenome (GOLD analysis project Ga0007836, IMG submission 71205) | Freshwater microbial communities from Crystal Bog, Wisconsin, USA - CBE23Oct07 | ecosystem: Environmental > Aquatic > Freshwater > Lake | place: Crystal Bog, Wisconsin, USA | collected...
TGCGGCACCCCAATAGCTTGTAATAATTGCAGCCTGTCGGTAGAGGCATTACTAGTCAAGTAGCTTGTTTTCCAAATATTCACCCACCATCCACCAATAAATTTAGGAGAAGTGTAATAAGTACAATGCAAATAAGTAAAACCTTCTTCTTCGGTCAATTCCAATAAATCATTACTAACCTCAATGCTAGTGTACTTCTCCGTATCAAATTCAATAACCGTCTCCATATTTTTCAGATTAACAATTTAAAAAGCCTTTACAATTTTCTTTTCCTCTTCCGTTAAATCATATAGTTTGTAAACCACTTCGTCTATTTCCGCTTCAAATTCAACCGTGCTTTTATTCAGTTTCTTGGCTGAAATAATCTTATCAACCAAATTATTTATTTTATTTTCAACTTCCTCATTTGGTATTGGAATTTGCAAGGGTGCTAATGCTTGTACACTAATTATCAAATCACCTGTTCCTGTTTTGGGTGCAAATCGGTTCAGTTCATTTTCAATTAGTTTCGAATTTAAAACCCCTACTAAATATTTAAGATGTTTACCTGTTGCAATGCAGGTGCTATCCAAAGTATATGTTTCGGATTCATCGTAACAAAAGCGAAGTTTTGAACCAATTCGTTTCCAAAATAATTTTGGTTTTTCAAATTCTGCCCAATACGCAGTTGCATCTTGAGTTTCAAACCATTTGTTTGAAGTTTTCTTTCTTGCACCTTCTTTACCAGTTTGTGCTAATTTATCTTGTCCAAAACTCAATAAATGCTTTTTTATTGAAGGATAATCCTCAATATCTAATTTCAGCGAAGGAAATGTTGCAATTATGTATGAAGGAGATGATTTAGAATAATACTTCTCTGTTTCTCTACCTCTAAATAATGGTTTAATAAGTTTTGATGCACTTTTATTTTCTTTTATTAAACGCTCTTTAGTTTCTTCATCAATTAAAAAAGCTTCATTTAATCCAGTTAGTAATCCTCTATTTATTTTTATGTCCCACTTAGATAAAGCAGTCCCATGTTCACTTATCTTTTTGTAAATATTCCAATTTTCATCACTTTGAAAAATCCATTGAGTGGAATTAAATTGCTCTTGGTTAAACAGTTTGCCATTCTCCGCAATAATTCTGCTCAAATCATCTGGCTTTTCGAGTATATCTATATAGTTGAATGTGCCTGAAACCTTTTCTTTCTTTACCCCAATAATAGCCGACTTAACAGTGGCTTCATCAAATACATTGTACTTATCAAAATCTACTACTTGTTCAATATTTGTATTTTCAGTCAAAAACAAACGAAGATTTTCGCCATAACTTGCCTTGAAAAATTTGTTTGAAACGATAAATGATAATCTGCTTTCTCGTTTTAAAATATTATAGCCCAATTCAAAAAAATAAGTAAGGATATCAGCACTATTATTAAAAACCTTAAAATCTTTTTCTAATTGTGGCTTTAGATACTTTATTTCTTCGTGTCGTATATAAGGAGGGTTTCCAAATACAATATCAAAGCCTAAAAAATCACCTTTTTCATTCAATACTTCCGGAAATTCAAATCGCCATTCAAACGCATTTTCATAAATCTTGTTTCCTTTTATTTCTTCAATTTCTTTTTCAAGCTTATCTATTTCCTCACTCAACAGTTTTACTTTCTTATTCCATTCGGCTTTTTCTTTTTTTGTTTTTTCAAAAAGGCTAGTCTGATTAGTCAAAAAAAGTAACTCTCCCGATAGTTTGTATAGCTTTTTAACCTTGGGATCATTCTTAGAAATCTCACTTCTAAAGTCAGATTTTATTAAAGTTATTAGCCTTTCCATTTCCCTTTTCTCTTCCTTGCTCGTCGCATTACGATAAGTATCTACGGCATCACGGTAACTATCAATCGAATATTTGCTTTTTTTCAAAGCAATACTTAAATCTGCATCTATTGAAAACCTACTAACAAGGGAGTTACCACATTTTATGTTGATGTCAATATTTGGCAGTGTTTCCAATTCTGTAGGCGATTTATAATAGGCATTTTTCAATAATTCAATCCAAAGCCTTAGCCTACAAATCTTTACTGAGTTTGGATTTATATCCACCCCAAAAAGACACTTTTCTATGATGGTTTGCTTTTCATGAAAAAGCGTTTCTTGAATCCGTTGGCTATTAGGATTAATTGGGTTGTATTTAAACCGATTACCTGTTTCTAAATTTGTAACAATCAATTCATCATCCAATATGGTAAAGCTATGGTCAATTATTCGTTCATTAGAATTGCGATATTGCATTACTTTAAGGTCGTACTTAATAGAAAGCATTTCATTTAATGCAGATACCAAATAATGCCCAGACCCCACAGAAGGGTCGCACATCTTAATGCTATTTATAATGTTATTGGCTTCTTTTCTTACCTCTTTGTCGGTGTATATTATCTTTTCTTGTAGGTCTTCAAAACTTTTGCAATTCCATTTCTTGGCTTCATTAAATTTTTGCACCACAGTTCTCCTAATGGTTTCCCTACACATAAACATAGTTACAAATGATGGAGTAAATACTGCCCCATCTTTGTAGCCATTAATTTTTTCGAAAATCAAACCAAGTACAGAGGCGTTCATTAATGTCCTATTAATTTCCTGCACCTCTTCACCACTATCTGTACTAAAATCGTAAGCGTTTAGAAATCTAAAAAGATAATCAAGAGTATCAAGGCTTCCTGTTTCTTTTTTACCAACCTCATTTAATAACTTAGTAGAGCTTAATACAGGTATCTGTTTATCTCCTTGCAGGTTACTAATAAATATGGTAGTTTGTTCTATTTCGGATGGTTCAAATAGAGAACTATTCAAATAAGGTACTTTTTCAAAAGACTTTTTTAAATCAATATTTCTTTCACCATTTTTGATAGCAAGCACTTGAAAAAACAATACATTCAACTGGTCATAACTCCTAATCTTAGTAGAATTTAAAAATTGAAAAGGCAGAGGTGTTTGTTCAGGATTTTGATAAGATATAATTTGAGATTCAAGTAATTTTAGAAATAGTATCCTGTTTACCCAAGTAATACACAATTCAAGCGCAACATTAAATAATCTTTCCTGATAATTGTTGCCAAATAAGTCAGGCTTTTCCAATCGGCTAATTTTATCAAGACTATCTAGTTGTATAATAGTATCCTCTATGATACTTCCAGAATTTCTAGAACCCTCCTTTTTTCGCTGAATAACCTTCTTGCCAGATTCATCAGTTTCAGTTAATCCTATTATGTGTAACAATTCCGTGTAAAATTGTGTATCTAAGCTATTACTATCATTAGCAACCCTTGCTTTAAGTAAAAAGTTAGGAGAAAATATTTTATACAGAGCAACTAATTCAACTTCAGAACTCTTATTATTACTCTGCAATTTATCACGGTATTCTGTCAAGTCAAATTTTACACAGGGAAATTCATAAGTAAAGTTTTCAAGTTTTTTTCTTGCCTCTTCATAAAAGAATTCATTGTCTTTTTTATCTCTTTTAGTTAATTCATACAACTTCTTAAAATCCCCATAAATATGTTTGTCAAATTCGTTAGCATCTATAATGTACCATTCATAAATATTGGTAATAATTAGTTTTTTTATTTCATTGTTAGGGGATATTTTCATTCTTTCATCCATATAATAAAGGATGATTTCGTGCATCGCTTTTTTATTAGCATTTTCAAGACTAATCATTTCGGTTGATTTTGGTCTTTTAGCTTCAATTACTACACCTACATTACTATTTACTGTATTGTCTAAATAAACAACCAGGTCTTTTTTGTAATTAGTGTTAACCAGATTAGAACCTTTATAATAGGTATTTAACAAAAAATCTCGAATATCATTTTTAAGATGCTCCTCAGATTCTTGTTTAGTTAATTTTTCAAGGTCTTTAATTTTATCTAAAAGATCAAGGAGGTTAGTTTTAAAAGCATCAAACTTATCTCTCACAGGTTTTTCTCTCAAAAGATGCCTTGTTGCATCCTTTATATTCATCTTGGATAACTTCATGAATAAATTTTGGGTGTAAATGTATTTAAAGAAAAAAGCAATATAATTTATAGTTCAAAGAAAACTTATCAAAATACGAAGCATTTTTAAAATTGCTATTAAAAGTTACACATACTTTGGTTTAAAGTAGAAATTGTAGTGAATTTGTTGCTCTTAGTAAAATAATCTAAAAGAAGATATAGACTAACGAAAGTACTAAGGTATTTTTACCCTTAAACCAATCAATTTTTAAAAGATAAAGATTGTACGATAATAGTTAATTTAGATTATTATAATTTACTTCAGTGTAATAATAAAAATTAATTATAATTTATTTTATCTTATTACGGGTAGTTTAGGATTTTAAAAATAATAGAGTCTTTAAAGGACGCTCTTTTTTCTAAAAAATTCAATAAAATAATATGACTAAAACTTTGATTATTCTATATAAAGAATAGAATAATCATGGATAAAAAAAGTTTAAATATTATGTTGTTAATCACTTAATTAAAAGTAGTGTGGTATTATTCTATCTTAAATTTATCATGATATGAAACAACTCAACATTGTTATAATGTAAGGTTTTTGCAATTTTAAAATTAACTACATTTTCAAATTTATCATTTAGTAATTCAAACCCTAAGGTAGTATCAATTTTAAAATCATCTGGGTAATCTATCGCCAAAACATCATTGGTATAGTCCGTCCATCTGTTATTAAAATTAGATGAATTTCCTCTGTAATAAATTACAACATAAAAATTGTTTAATGATGAAATATATACTGGGCATTTTAATATATGAGTTTCAGTATAATCTTTATCCTTCAAAATAAAAGCTTCGATAAGTGCTATTTTATTGCCCCCCGATTCCACAACTAGATCTGCATTACCAGCATCTGCACCACCAGTTGATGTTCCTAATCTTGGCTGGTCATGGATTGCCCAACCCCAAATTGGAAAGCGAAGTCTAAGAATTCCAAGCAAAAAATCATTATATCTATTTTCATGAGTTACCTGGCTAAGTGATTCTCTCTTTTCATCTACAATTTTTAAAGCTTGCACAATTTCATCTAAAATAAATAGATTTAAAACCAATTTATCGTTTATAATATCTGGAGTAATTTTCGGAATATCTCTTGGTGATAGACTACTTATTCTTTCTAAACTAATTTTATATTTTTCTAATAAAGCTTTGGTGACTGAGGCATCTATAGTTTTTTGAAGTGAAACTGGTATCATATGATTGGTGTTTATTAAATACTGTTCGGCTTTCTTAATATAATCAAAAGCCAATTCATATAATTCACGCTCATTATAATAATCGTAAACTGTAGTCACAATCTCTTGATCAAAAAGATATCTATTTGAAAGTTTGTTAATTGTTTGATCAAATTTTATAGAATCTCTCTGTGCAACATATTGATGTATTTTGGTCATTGCTACTGCTTCCTCATAACCAATTAATTGTTCTTTTTCTCCATCAACAAGGCTATCTACAAAGTTGTCCCAATCTGAATTAGCTCGGTTTAATTGCTCTATATTCATTACGATAAGTTTGCTTTTAAAGTTTCGGCACGATAAATATGATAAGCATAGCGTAGATTTTTATTGTCTTCTTGTAACAATTTTTTTAAAATAGGTAAACCAAAGTCGTAATCCTTATCATTATAAATTTTATAAATTGAAATAAAAAAATTCTTAATTCTTTCTCCATCAATATTAGAATCTGTGTATATGTGAACAGGTCTTGGTATATTCATATTAAAAAGTTTATTAAAGTCTCTTTCTTTATACGCTAATAGAAGTTTTACCTCAAAAAAGCGATTCATTGTTTGCAAATTATTTTGATTAGTTTTTTCGTAATGTAACTGTAATTTATCTAAAATTGGTTTTGCTAAACTCCAGTGATTCTCAGAATTAATTGACTCAATTAAAACATCTAACAACTCATTCTGAAAACTTTCATTAATAAAGTCTTCAATTTTAACTTGAGCAATTCTTTTAGATATAATTGTATGTTGTCTTTTTGAGCCCAATATATTAATGGCAGCCAACATTCTACCAAGGTCATTACTATCTTCAAAAAAATCTTCAATAAAATTGTCTTTTATTTCTTGATTAAAGTTATTCATAGTACTATAAAGTAGTTTGATTAGTGGCTGGTAATAAATTTCATTGCTGTGCGACCTGTATCTTTCATCAAATACATCTATTTTTTTTATTTCAGCTTTATTTCTTGAGTATTTGATTGAATAATCAATTATAAGTTGTTCTAATTTTGTCAATATTTCTTTGACTGGTAACCCTTCTATTTGGTAGCTATTTTTGTGCTTAACTATTGATAAATGTGCTAGTATTAATGATTTTAAGTAGTAGTGTATTTTTTGATTTTGATCTCTATTATGTTCCTCATATTCATCTTTAAAAGGTTGGATACTTAAATTATTATTAAAATTCTTATCTAAATTTTCAAATATTGAATTGATTTCAAAATGTAAAAAGAGATATCCCCAATCAATTATTTCAAAACCAAAATCATTTAAACCTCGTTTTACTATTCTTTTTTCGACATCCATAGAATTATATGTAACCATATTAATTTCTGTAATTGAGTAAAATCTAATTAAATATTTATTTAGTTCTTCAACTAAATTATTCCTGCATTGATTTATTTCATTTATTTGTTTTTCAGAGACTTCTATCTCAATAAATCTAGCCTTTGTATATCTTAAGATTTCAATGCACAAATCAACAATTCTAGTTTCAAATGGCAAAAACTCATTCAAATAAATTTCTGTCTTAAATTGTTCTTTTAGCTGATTGCAAATTGTAGGTAGGATAGTAGGTATTAAATGCAAATATTTTTTACCATTTAAATTTGTAATACGTTTATCCATTAATAATTTCAATGCTTCTCTATACCTTTTCATTAAACATTTGTGTGTTATTACACTATGATTATTCCTAGCATTAATGCTAAATACTAGGGTAGATAATTCTAACAAACAATTTGTAATCAATGAACCAATTTCAGTATATTGAATAGAAGCGTTTGTACTATTATAATCAAGTATAAAGTCAAATATTTCAACCCAATATTGATTTATATAAGTGTATTTTTCTTCAAATCGATAATCAGAAGTTGCTAGTTTAGATAGTAAAATAGTATTAACTTCTATTTTTTCTATTTGCTTGAATGCAATTAAAGCTAGTTCAGAATCTAAAAGTAAATAAGGAATAACTTCCGGAAATTCATTAGGTATTATATTAAATAAAGTCCAAACCAAATAGGGCTTTGAAGTGTCTTTCAGTAAATCTAAAACAACTTTAAATGATTGTTTTGTATAATCATTCATTAAAATAATACGCAATAATAATTTACAGTATACTCTTGTTTCTTGATGTGTAATTGAGTCTTGAAAATTTTTTCTTATATTAATACTTTCAATAAACTTATAAATGTTTTCATAATTAAATAAAACATTGGGAATATCTTGGTTTATGTCAATATGTAAATAACTAGGAGAATCAAGCCAAATTTTAGTAAACTCTTTTTCAGACTTATCTAAGTCTTTTTCATTTTGCAAATATTCAATAGAGAGTTCAAATAATTTAGTTCTATAATAAGGATCTAAATATTTATCTAAATCATCAACCCATATGTCAGTTTCATAGATATAATTAAAAAATTTTTCAAATTCAATTAATGTAGGATTATCACCCCCAATAATTAGCCAAATGGTTGCTGCAATTTCATTTCTTAAATGCAGTGTGTAATCATTATTTAATAACCAATTGTAGTTTTCTTTTTCTGAATCAATTTTTAGAATCCCTTTTTGCACTAAATTTTCTATTGTATTTCCCTTTGCTCCATATTCATTTAGTAGTAATTCTAACTTTTGCTTTGAAATATTCAGAGTTAAGGTAGATAAAACTTTATTTGAATAAAGTTGTAAGCATCTTAAAATGTCTTTGTAGTGCGGTAAAATCTCAATTGGTAAATTATTTTCTTCATTGTAGTTTACTTTCCAAATAAAATTTCTTACTAATTCAGGAATGACTACATTATTTCTTACGTATCTAATCCAACATGTTTTTTCGAAGCTTTCAAAATCTAGTTTTTTATTATTAGTATCATTATATTCTTTTATGATACTTAAAAATGTTTCTTTGCTTCTATCTAAAAAGTTTAAATTAATTATAATATGGGCTAATAAAAAAGACAAGTTTAACTTTAAATTTTCAGCTTTTATAGTTGAATTATTTAATGCCTGATAAGAATTTCGAGCTTTAGTGATGATTTTTAAACGATCACTCAGCGTTTTAATTTTTTGCTCGTTAATATGTGTTATTATTAATTTCAATGTCTTTTATTTTAATAGTTCTTAACAATAAAGCGTCCCATTGTGGTATTCAAAAGTTGGTCGTGTGTACCAGTCACCCTTCTGGCGCAAGACTTCCGAAGGATGTCTTGTGTCTACTAGTCAAACCAGTTTGTAACTGGAATTCGCTTAAATAAAACTTCAAGCACAAAGTCCCCTCAAAACCTAAGTGCACAAACCATCTATTTAAAATCAAAGATGCACAAATAAAGCATTCAAAATAATACACCCAAAAGTTAGTTGGCAAAACCTTCCACCTTATAACCTAAACCTTCCACCTTAAACCTTCCACCTTCCACCTTCCACCTCCCACCTTCCACCTTCCACCCTAAACCTTCCACCTTCTACGTATGCACTAGTAAACCATGAAGCCTATGATACAGGCGAAATTGAAGCCACCGCCGAAGCTTTGGGAGAGGGTTACTCAAATGAAGAGATTTGGAAAGTGTACCTAGAAGAACAAGACAAAAAATAAATTGATCAATTAACCGCCTACCCTCTGGAAGTCCAGACGGTAGGCACAAAAAAAATAAAATGAAAATTATTAATACAAGGGGAGAACTGAATACAGGAAAATTGCGCCATTTTAATATTGAATACTGTTTTAAGTTTGATGAGTGGGCAGGCTTTGAAATAGGAGAGGGAGAATTTTTTATGGAAGATAAAGAAGCACTAATGAACCACTCAAACGCAGACTTTTTTATAAAATCAATCGAGGTAAGAGAAAAAGTATTTCAGACCACCATTTTTCCAAATGAAAAACTCAGTGTAGAAAAACTAAACTATCAAGAACAAGAATTGAAAAATACATATACCAAGGCTTACACCTATGAAACAGATATAAAAAGTGTAGAAGGGTGGTTGATAGAAAATAGAAAAATAGGCTTATGGGAAATTTACGAAGATTTTAAACATTTTATTGATGTAGAGATGGACAATTTTATATGGTACTACTTAGAAGCCTACAAAAGCGGTAAAATGATAAGAGAAACAGAAACCAAAAAACACCCACTTTATATGGAATTAATGAACCTAGAAGAAAATAGTTTTGCCTTTTCAATTTAAAGTATGGACTACTTACAAGTATTAGAAGACATAAAAGAAAGGGAAACCCTAAAAATAAAACTTGCACAATTTGAAATAAAATTGTGCAAGCTTAAAGAGAAAGTGTACAAGCTAATTTTTGCCCTCTCCATTAATAAAAAGTACGCCCAACAGATAGCCGAAAATGTAGATTTCGATAACTTTTTAAGTTGTGGGGAATTTTTCGAGGAGGAAAAGCAAAAAATAAAACCAATAATTAGAGAATATAAACAACTTTTAAAAAATATAATCGAGCCAAAACTTCATTAATTCCAAATAGTTATGCACATTTTAAAGAGGTAAAAAAAAATTTCCCCTAGCGGGGGGGAGAACCAAGCGGAAATCTGTTTTTTGTATTTTTTTCTTTGAAATGAAAAAAAATAGCTTCCAGACAAATAGCTAATTCTTTAAATGACAGGGTAGGTTAATTTTATGTCATACATTACATCGTCAATCCCAAGAGATTTGAAATACATGTCAGTAATTTCAATAGAACTATGACCCATCAATAAAGAAATATATTTCATCTTCATTCCATTTTTATACATCATAACAGCACCTGTATTTTTCCATGAATAAAAAGTATAACCTTTAGGAAGATTTAAAGATGCCAAGTGGATTCTGTGTCTGTTATACAAAGTATTGCGACCAATCTTATTTATAGAAGGATTGCCACCCTTACCAAAAATATATAAATGATCAGCATACCCTTCAATATAAGGTTCTAGGATATCTCGTAAAGGACGTGCAATTTGAACAAAGCGAAACTTGCCAGTCTTTGCATTTACTTCAGATATTCTAAACTTCCAATCATCCAAATCCCTATCTATAATATCAGCAATAGTTAATCCCATCAACTCATCCCCAGGTCTGATGAAACAGTAAAACTGGGTAAGGCAAGCCAACCAAAGCTGGGGATCAATGGTAGAAATTTGTTTTTTAAGTTTCTTTTGCATTTCAAGTCGATACCACGACTTTGTTGAAACTGATTCAGCTAATTTTTTTGTACAATTAAATGGGTTTACATCAAGGTTACCTGCGAAAACTAATTCTTCAAAAAAACTTTTCATGTGTCTACGGTAACCATTGATAGAAACATTTGATAGTTTCTTTTTATCTTTTAGCCAAGTTAAAAATTCAATACCAGTTGTACGGGAAAGTTTGCTTTTCGACTCTGTTCGGAACCATTGAGTAAATACTTTTAGCTTACTTGTGTAACCGTATTGTGTTTTTTTCTTACGACCAGACATTCTAAGCTCAATAACATCATTCAATGCTTTGATAATTAATGATGGTGCTAGATAAGTAGAATTATTCAACTCGACATTACACTCTGCAATTAATCTATCAACTTCAATAAGTCGCTCTGGTAATTTATCAATCTTATTAAGATTGCCATACTTCTTTAAAGCAAGCCCTCCTGCAGGATTTGGATAACGGATAAACCAACGTTTTTCCAAATCATCATCAATCGGATAACGGACTACTAAAGCTTGAAGTGAATGTTTCATTTTATTGAATTTTTAAATTTAAATAATTCAATTATGAATCTGTGCTTTTTTAATTGTGGAGTTCCGGTTTTATGTCTATAGACAACTTTAATGTTGTCTATAGACAAACCTCATTTTCTGAAACCGTTGATGGCATTGGGTTTCAACTGTTTTAGTGGAGCTGGGGAGAGTCGAACTCCCGTCCAAACAAATCCGCCATAAGCCTTCTACATGCTTAGTTTGTTATTGTTTGT
>Ga0007836_1000316_pt1 | contig 11133 bp, 7 predicted proteins | sample CryBogCBE23Oct07_FD_71205 | JGI IMG/M metagenome (GOLD analysis project Ga0007836, IMG submission 71205) | Freshwater microbial communities from Crystal Bog, Wisconsin, USA - CBE23Oct07 | ecosystem: Environmental > Aquatic > Freshwater > Lake | place: Crystal Bog, Wisconsin, USA | collected...
GAGTTTAAATAATCCAACAGGGTTATTGGTGGATGCTGCTGGGAATATCTATATAGCGGATTATTTTAACAGTAGGATACGGAAAGTGAATACCAATGGGGTTATTAGCACCGTAGCGGGTAATGGATTAGGAAGTTATAGCGGGGATGGGGGGGCTGCAACTAGTGCTAGTTTGTTTCATCCAGCAGGGGTTACATTGGATGCTGCGGGGAATATGTATATAACTGATTGTAATAACAATAGAATACGTAAAGTAACTCTTGGCACATCACCTCCTCCCTCCATCCTCTCCTTCACTCCCAACAGCACTTGCACAGGTACAAGTATTCCTGTTTTCATTACGGGTGCTAACTTAATAGGCGCAACAGAGGTAACTGTTGGTGGTGCAGCAGTAGATTCTTTTAAGGTGAATGACTCAAGCAGTATTACTGCCTATATCAGCAAAGGAACTACAGGCAAAATAGCAGTTACTTCTCCAAATGGCACTACCACAAGCGATAGTGTTTTTACAATTGGTATTGGGCATACGGCGTATGCGTATGTACCTAATACAGGAGATACTTCTGTAGTAGTTTACAAAGTTGACGCAGCTTCTGCCCTTGCACCCACAAACTACATAAATGTTGGAAATACCCCCTCAGGGATAACTTCTTCTTTAGATGGTACAAAAATTTATGTGAGTAATATTCAAGATAATACCATAAGTGTAATAAATACAATCACTAGAACGGTAATAGCAACCATTCCAGTGGGCAAATCCCCAGATGGGTTATGTGTTAGCCCAAATGGTGCAATATTGTATGTTGCTAACAGTAAAAGTAATACGCTTAGCATAATAAATACTGCTACAAATGCAATTCTTACAACGTTGAATGTAGGCAATAACCCTACGGGTATATGTATTACGCCAGATGGCAAAACTCTATACATTGTAAACTCAAACGATAATACAGTGGGTGTTATCAATACAAATAATAATACGACAGTGGCATTAGTTCCAGTTGGCCGTCTACCAACTTCTATTAGCATTAATCCAGATGGTTCTAGGGTATATACAACAAACTTTAGTGATGGTACTTTTAGTGTTATCAATACAGCAACCAATAGCGTTATAGCCACAGTTGGTGTAGGTGTTAATCCTTGTGGTTTGTGCTTAAACCCTACGGGCACAAAAGTTTATGTGGTAAATCAGTCTTCAAATACAGTAAGTATCATCAATACAGTCACCAATCAGGTTTTATCAACATTTAGCACAAGAGGAAATATTCCTACAGGTATTAGTATTAGTGCAGATGGAACAAAAATATGTGTAATATGTGCTGGAAGTAATGAAGTTATTTATTTTGATGCAATTACAAATGCTATTATTAATGATTATGCTGGAATAGGCAATAAGTCTTACCCATTAGGTAACTTCATCGCCAACGTCCCCACTCCATGTGGCACTCCAACTCCTCCCTATATTCTCTCCTTCACCCCTAACAGCACCTGCACAGGTACAAGTATTCCTGTTTTTATTACGGGTGCTAACTTAATGGGCGCAACAGCGGTAACCGTTGGCAGTGCAGCAGTAGACTCTTTTAAAGTAAATGATTCAAGTAGTATTACTGCCTATATCAGCCAAGGCACAACTGGCAAAATAGTTGTAACTTCTTCCAATGGCACTGCTACTAGTGATAGTGTATTTACTTTTGGTATTGGGCATACGGCGTATGCATACATTGCTAATAGTAGCGATAATACAGTGAGTGTAATTAATACAGTTACCAAAGCAGTGGTGGCTACCATTCCTGTTGACAATGGGCCATCTAGTATTAGTGTAAATCCCGATGGTACAAGTGTTTATGTAACCAATTCGCAAAGCAATAGCATAACTGTTATTAATACATTAACCAATAAAGTTGTAGCAGACATAGCTATTCCTTCTCAGCCTACTCGTACTTGTGTTAGTCCAGATGGCACAAGGTTTTATCAACTTAATTATAGTCATTTTTCTCCTCCTCAAAGTACACTTACAGTTATCTACACTACTAACTATGCAGTATTGCAAACTCTTCAAATAGGGGCAGGGGCTTATGGACTAGCCATTAGCGCTGATGGCAAAATGCTTTACGTTACAAACTCAGATAGTAACTATGTAAACCTAATTTGTACTGCTACTTACCAAGTTATTGCCAAGGTTACTACTGGTAAATTTGCAAATTATGCCACAGTCTCCCCTGATGGATTATCGCTATATGTGGAGAATTTTGGTGATAGTTCAATAACGGTAATTAATACAACTTCTCAACAGGTTACTGCTACTATTAAGTTAAGTGCTACTCCAGTTGCTGCGGTTGTTAGCTTAGATGGCACTAAACTGTATGTAGTAAATACTTTTGCCAATTCAATAACGATTATTAATGCCGCATCTAACGCTATAATTGCAACGATTCCTGTAGGCAACAGCCCACAGGGAATAAGTATTAGCCCCAATGGTAAAGAATTGTATGTGCCTAATAGTCAGGATAACACAGTAAGTGTCATTAATACGGCGATCAATACTGTTACATCAACAATACCTGTTGGTAATAACCCGGTAGCTATGGGTAACTTCATCGCCAACGTTCCCACACCTTGTTCACCCTCTATACCTCCCACCATCCTCTCCTTTACCCCAAATAGCACTTGCTCTGGCACTAGCATCCCTGTTTTTATTACAGGGGCAAACTTTATTGGTGTAGCAGCAGTAACTGTGGATGGTGCAGCAGTGGATTCTTTTACGGTAAATAGTTCTAGCAGTATCACTGCCTATATCAGCAAAGGCACAACTGGCAAAATAGTTGTAACTTCTTCTAATGGCACTGCTACTAGTGATAGTGTTTTTACTATTGGTATTGGGCATACAGCTTATGCCTACATTGCCAATGCAGTAGATGGTACCCTAAGTGTAATAAATGCGCTAACCAATCAGTTTGTATCAACCATTACTGTGGGGAGTTTTCCTTGGGGAGTATGCGTGCACCCAAATGGCAATTACGTTTATGTAACTAATGAAAATGATAATACCTACAGTCTTATTAATACGGTAACCAATAAAGTTGTTGCTACTGTTAAAGTTGGAGGCTTACCATTAGGTATAGCCATAAATAAGGAGGGTACTCTTTTGTATGTCGTAAATAGTTCTGACAAAACAGTAAGTGTAATGAATGCAGCTACTAATGCTTTAGTGGCTACTATTCCTGTTGGGGTGGGGCTTAATTGTATAAGCGTTTCCCCCGATGATAAAGAAGTATTTGTTTCGGGCCCCTCTAGCAGTAATTTAGCCATCATTAATGCGGCAACCAACCAAGTAACGGCTACTATAAACATTGGCGGAAACCCTTGGGGGCAAGCATTTACGCCAGATGGTACTAGTATATATGTGGCAAATAATGGGGGCAATAATGTAAATGTTATAAATACGGCTACCCATGCAATTGCTGCCACTATAACGGTAGGTAATCATCCATTTGGTGTTTGTATAAGCCCCGATGGCACAAAAGTTTATGTTACCAATAGGGTAGATAATACAGTTAGTGTGGTAGATGTAGCTACAAATAAAGTTGTGTCTACCATTTTAGTTGGGCAAAGCCCAAGTGGAATAAGTGCTAGTCCCAACGGAAATGAAATTTATGTAGTGAATCAGAATGTTAATACAATCAGCATCATCAATACAACTACCAACAAGGTAATATCAACGGTGGCAATTGGCAATACACCCGTTTCTGTTGGCAACTTCATTGTTAACGTACCCACCGTTTGTGGTCCTATTTGTAATCTTCAATTCAACCCCTTACCTGATACTATTAAAGCATGTGGAAGTAGTGTAGCATTGGATGCTGGTACTGGCTTTAGCACTTACAGTTGGAGTAATGGTGAAACTACCCAAAGCTCCACCATTCGTCAATCTGGCAAATACTATGTAGCCGTTACCAACAGTGCAGGTTGCTCGGCCACCGATAGTGTATATGTTAGCCTTGTAAATGCTACTATTTTAAATAAAGCATCGGTGGTAATTAGTACCGATACAACCATTAATAACAATAGCAGTATTCAGCTTTCGGTAGATAGCAGTCATGGTTTTAATTTATATGATACCCTCGATTTTTCTAATAAGTTCAACATTAATGTAGCCACATACTACAACTCTTTAGATTACCTTAACGTACCCACGGGTAATCATACTTTTGGCGGAGTTCCTTTTTATATATATCCTTGGACAAATACTATTAATGGGTGGGATGCTTATCATGGAGTTAGAGACGGCAGTCCCAATATATTGACCTTAAATACACATGGATACACGACAAATGCTCTAGACTTATTAGCAAATACGGAGTGGGGCAAAGCAAACTTTACTTCGGTAAGGGTTCAGTTTTGGTTGGGCGGACAAATTATTTATCAAAAGCCTTTGTATGGAAATGTTGATTTAAGAGATTGGAATCATAATGCAAATACTACAGATACTATTAATAACACTACTACTTTCGGTATTTGGAACGATGGTGTACGAAGGCTAGATAAAATAAGGATACAGCTACCTAACGCAAGTAAAGTTGATAGCATACTTATAGTAGATAGTGGTTGGTACAACTATAACCACTATGGTATTCAACAATATATTTTTGTAATGGCTGCAACTTTAGAAGCATTCCACGAAAAGGTTAGTTGGTCAACAGGCCAAAATGTGCCATCTATTGTTGTAACTCCCAAACAAACAACTACTTATACAGTAAGTGTAACAGATGGATTGAACACTTGTATTGATAGTGTAAAAGTTATTATACCCACTCCTATCGTTATTACCTCATTTACTAGTCCTGTTTGTCCTAATTCTTCAGATACGATTAAAGGAAGTAAGTTTACGGGAGCTACTTTAGTAACTTTTGGTATAGACACGGCATCTTTATTTAAAGTTGTAAACGATAGTACGATTATAGCCATTGTGGGAAAAGGTGCAAGTGGCAATGTACAAGTAACTACACCCAATGGTACTGCTAGTTTAGGTGGTTTTGTTTATTTAATGCCAACTTCATCTATTACTAATGCTATTATTTGCAAAGGCAGTTCTTATACGTTTAATGGTAAAGTGTACAATTCGGCGGGCACTTATAATAGTCATTTTTCTAATAGTGAAGGTTGCGATAGTACCGCTACCTTGGCTTTGACCGTGCTTGGAGGGGATACCACAACCGTTAAAAAAAGTATTTGTAAAGGAAAGCCTTTTACATTTAATGGTAAAGTGTATGATTCAACGGGCACCTACTACGTTCATCTTTTTAATAAATTGGGTTGCGATAGTGTAGTTAGTCTACTATTAGTTGTTGATTCACCCTCAAGTTCAATCACTACTGCAACTATTTGTAGTGGTGCTTCTTATTCTTTTAATGGTACTGCTTACAATACAGCAGGCACTTATACAGCACAGTTAACTAATAGTTTGGGTTGCGATAGTTTGGCAACCTTACAATTAAATATATTATCACCAAAAGCTTCTATTACCTCAGCTACTATTTGTAGCGATAATGTTTACACTTTTAATGGGGCTAACTACAATACTTCGGGTAGCTATAAAGTTCATGTTTCTACCAATTCCGGCTGTGATAGTATTGCTATTTTACAACTTAAAGTTGATAATGGAGCGGGGTGTGATACGCTTTATGTTCCTTCCGCTTTTATACCAAGTAACAATAATGCCAATGGTGTAAATAAGTATTTGAGACCATTTGGCGAAAAAACAATGTTACATAACCTTAAATTTAGAGTGTATAACCGTTATGGTAATATAGTTTTTGAAAGTGATGATATAAATAAAGGTTGGGATGGAAGGATTAATGGTCAATTACAAGACGCGGGTGCCTATATCTGGACGTTACAATATACAAAGGCAAACCAAAAAGATATATTTACTAGAGGGGCTAGCGTTTTAATAAGATAGTTTATACCAAGTACTAAACACATCAATTGTTTAAATTGAATTAATAAAAGTTCTTGGCTTAATTGGAATAAACCACCAAATGCCACCAAACCCATAATAGCCCAAAGCTCTTACATGGTTGGAGGCTAAAGTGTAATATGATAGGTTTATAACGGTTACAGGTTTGTAAGATTAGTTTAACTTATGTTATAAGCACTTATTGGTGCCGGTAACTTCTTTGTCAAATTTGAAAGGCTTAAGCCTTTTAGTATCTAGTAAATCAATCATTTATTTCATTCCCCTCATTTAACAAGGATTATAAATGCAAAAGGTGAAAAGCAGTTATTTGCTTTTCACCTTTTTTGGGAGGAAATATCACCTACCGTTAATGAAGTTACTATTTACAGCAACATTGTTTGCAGCATAAAAGTAGAAAATTATTTAATAAATAAGGAACGGTACAAAAAATAAATTAAGCATCTTCATCTTAATTAAAAGGCTTTTGGCCTATTACCTACCACCTATTACCTATTATCTACCACTTAAATGTGTAGTTTTTCTTTTTTCTCCATTAAAGCTGCTACAGTTTCTGTATAAAGTTCATCGGGAACACAGCAATCTACAGGGCAAACTGCTGCACATTGAGGCTCTTCATGAAAACCTTGACACTCTGTACACTTATTTGCAGTAATATAATAAGTATCTACACTAATAGGTGCCAATCTATCACCCACCTCAACTATTGTTCCATCCATCAACGTAAAACTTCCCTTAACGCTTGTTCCATCTGCAATAGCCCATTCTACACCGCCTTCGTATATTGCATTATTAGGACACTCAGGCTCGCAAGCCCCACAATTGATACATTCATCTGTTATCTTAATAGCCATAACCGTATTTTTGTTGATTAAGCCGTAAAAGTAAACGACTAAATCGAATTTAAAAAATGGATTTAAATAAGCGAATAAAATTATTAGAGCAATTAGGTGTTTACATACTTAGTAACCATCAAGATTGGGTAGATGCAAAGGCTAATGCATCGTATAATAACCCTTGGTTTACACCAGTTTTTATTGATACTGCCGTATTGAATATTGCCAATCAGTTTTTACAACCAACATTATTAAGCAATTGGGTAAAGCATTATCAAATTAAATTGGATATTATCCCAAAAAACGTAGGGATTGTAATGGCAGGAAATATTCCATTGGTAGGTTTTCACGACTTTCTATGTGCTTTTGTTTGCGGCCATCAATTAACAATTAAACTTTCTTCAAAAGATTCGGTTCTACTAACACACCTTGTTAATAAGTTGATGGAATGGGAGGAGGAAATAGCTACTATCATACACTTTGAAGAACAGTTAAAAGGGTGTGATGCTTATATTGCAACGGGTAGCAATAACAGTAGCCGTTATTTTGACTATTATTTTAATAAGTATCCCTCTATTATCCGCAGAAACAGAACCTCGGTTGCAGTATTATCTAGCGATGAAACCGAAGAAGAACTTCACCAATTATCTGATGATATTCAAATGTATTTTGGCTTGGGTTGTAGGAATGTGACCAAATTATATGTTCCACCAAATTATAACTTTCTTCCTTTGTTGGATGCGCTAAAGAAATATGAATATTACTTTGAATTACACAAGTATAAAAACAACTACGACTATCAGTTGGCTTTGTTGATGATGGGCAAAAAGTTTTACATGACTAATAGTTCCATCATTCTAACAGAAGAGAAATCTATTTTCTCACCAATTAGTCAGGTTAATTATGAATATTATTATAATAAAGAAAATCTAATAAACCAATTATTGCGGGAGGAATCCATTCAGTGTATAGTGGGCAAAGGGTTTATTAATTTTGGCAATGCGCAAACGCCTTCTTTGTTCGATTATGCGGACGGGATTGATACGATGCAATTTCTTTGTACTCTTTCTTAATGAAATAGAGCAGCTATGTGTAGGCTATTGTTTATTGAGCTTAGCAGTAAAGTTCATACTCATGAAATATGAAAGCGCTGTTGTTTCATTTTTATTTTTTCCCTATTATTGTAAGATAATTAAATAATATTTATATGAGTGAAAGACCTTCTTCCGCATTTATTGGTGCTTCTTGGGCAGCATTTGGTATTGGTTTTTTGGGGTATCTAGTGGGTTTGTATAGAGCAGATATGAAACTAGATGAAAAGGGTTATTATTTTACCGTATTAATGTTTGGTCTTTTTGCAGCGGTTTCAGTTCAAAAAACGGTAAGAGACAAAATTGAAAAAATACCAGTTACCGATTTATATTATGGCATCTGTTGGTTTAGTACCATTATAGCTATTGCGTTGTTGGCAATTGGCTTGTGGAATGCTACCTCTATTTTGCCAAGCGAAAAGGGCTTTTATGCTTTTGCCTTTTTATTAAGTTTGTTTGGTGCTATTGCCATTCAAAAAAATACTAGAGATATCTTAGCTTACGATAAAGCAACAAACACAACCATTCAACAATAATTAAATAGCCTAAATCAGTCTAGATTATTCATCTATTCTATAGAAAGCTGTTTGTACATTATTACATTACACGGTCGCAGTTGTTTGGTTAATGGGTGTATGCTTGGGAAAAATTGTTATGCTGTAGTTTATGAAGCCATTCAATTTTGGTAATTTTTGTCATTGCTAAATTGCTTCGTGGTAGCCTTTCCATTTTGTTTTAGATTTCTTTTAAATTTTTTGTTCCACTACTGAGTGATTCAACTACTGAATGTTACCCAATATTCATCCAATGCAAATTGTTTTGCTATCATTACGCTTTTTTAGGTTAATGGAATAATGAATTAAGTGTGTATGTAATGCAAGCTTTAATTACTTTGAAAACTATATTTACAACAAATCATAAACAAGATGAAACCTGTTGTAGTTATTGAATATTGCCCTAAGTGTAATTGGTTGTTGCGTGCAGCCTATATGGCTCAAGAAATTTTAACCACTTTTGAGGAGGAATTAAAAGGTGTACTGTTGCAACCTGCCCAAGTGGGGGGTGTGTTTACCATTTATGTGGAGGGAAAACAAATTTTTGACCGTAAAGAATTCGGCGGCTTTATTGACATTAAATTGCTAAAGCAATTGATACGCGATATAGTAAATCCTAATAAAAGTTTAGGTCATTCTGATAAGAAAGATGCTTTAAATTAAGTTGGTTATGGTTATGCTAAAGGTTGGTTTTTACTATTCCATTGCCTTTTCTGCATTAATAAAAATCATTTATTTGCGAAAAGAAATTATATGAAGTTTATATTAATAGTTGTTAGTCTAGTTTTTATGATGACTCAAGTGGATAGTCAAACCAAAAAGCTAGTAGCAGGTTCAAAGTATACTGTTACCCAAGAATCTAAGTTTAGTAATTCTAGCAAAATGATGGGCAACGATATCGAAGCTACCATTATTAGTACAATGATAGCAGATGTTGAAATTAAGCGTGTAAAAGATAGCGTAATTGTTGTAGCGTGTACCATTAAACGTGTAAAAGGTAAAGCAACGGCAATGGGGCAAGATAATGTTTTTGATAGTGATGATAGTGCAACCATGAATAACCCTATGATTGGAGATGCATTAAAAGACTTAAATAAAGCACAAGAGTATACAGTAGTTAATGGTAAAATTAAAGCAACGAAAGGCAACTTGGATGCTAATATGCCTTCTTTAACCAAAACAATGGACATTAATTGTGCTTCAATTGTAGGGACTTTGTTTTTGCCTCTTGAAAGCAAAAATAAAAAGGAAGGGTACAAGTGGACGAATGATGAAGTGGACAATGACGGAACGCAAAAAGCGATTTCTATTTTTACTATCTCGAAGCTAAATGTAGAACAAGAAGAAATTACTGCAAATACTACCCTCTCTTCTAAAGGTAAAAGTAAAATGATGGGTATGGAAGTAAACCAAAACCTTACGGGTACTAGGAATTCAGTTTTAAATTATAATAGTTCGGGTTTATTAAATACTGCAACACAGGAAGTTACCATGAGTGGTACTGCCGAGATTATGGATAATAGCATTCCTATTAACTCCAAAGGTACTATTACAACTACCGTTAAGTAGTGGCTAGTACTAATATATGAATAACTGTTAGTGCAGTTTCGCTTTCAATTTGTATTTCTTCTTGATGGGTACACCAACCTAATAGTTGGGCTATAAACTTTTTAGATTGTAGTCTTTGAGGGGTTGAGAGAATGATGGTTATATGCTGAGACAATAATAATTTAATCAACTTTAGTAAAGGCTCAAAATCATATTGATTATAATTAACATCACTCATTAATACCACCTGGGTGCCTTGTGGAATATCTACTAGATTATTCCAATCAAGAATGTTACTGCCAATATTAACTAGTTTGTTGTGTTTTATTGATTGTTGTACGGTATGAATAGCTTGTGGAGTTGTATCTGTACAACATACATAAGCTGCTTTTTGTGCAGCAAATAAAGAAGGTAAACCTAGCCCTGCACCCAATTCTAACACTTTTTTATTCTCTATATAGATTGGATTAAGATCAATAAATTTTGTAATGGCGATTGCTGATGCCCATATTTGTGACCAAAAGGGAAATGGCGTTTGGTTATTTGTTTTTAAATTGGTTTCATAAATGGCCTTTACCTCTATTGGGTTAGGTACATACAATTGCACCATTGAGTTGTTGATGTTTATTTTTTGTAAAACCAATTGGGCATTCATCTATTAAAAAGTATTTAGTTGATTCTCGCTAAGAACGATTTGATAAATTCAGAAAGATTATCTGCTTGAATTTGGGGAAGTTGATAATCAAAATTCAAAGCATTTGATAATGCATCTTTCAAATTAAATTTATCTTGATTTGTACAATAAGCCCATTTATTCTTCATTAGTTGAGCGGCAAGGTATTCTTGTTCAGTTTGCCCGGGTGTGGGTATTAAAATAGATTTTATACCAAGGGATATTATTTCCATCACAGAGGTATAGCCACTTCTAGTAATTACATAGTTGGAGGACTGTATAACTGTAGAAAGTTCATTTCCACTAAGGTGATTAACAACCTTTAAGTTGGGGATATTAAGGTTTAAGGGTTGTGTAACCTCAGGTTTACCCCTAACTAAAATACAATTATCGGTAATTAAGGGTATCTGTTTTATAAGTTGGCTTTCAAAAATTGTTCTTTGAGGCTCAGGGCCCG
>Ga0007836_1000320_pt1 | contig 11000 bp, 4 predicted proteins | sample CryBogCBE23Oct07_FD_71205 | JGI IMG/M metagenome (GOLD analysis project Ga0007836, IMG submission 71205) | Freshwater microbial communities from Crystal Bog, Wisconsin, USA - CBE23Oct07 | ecosystem: Environmental > Aquatic > Freshwater > Lake | place: Crystal Bog, Wisconsin, USA | collected...
CGGTGCCGGGCCGGCGAGCCGGGACGGAGTCTGCGCGGGCGTGGCGTTCCGCAGTCCGGCGTCGCTGATCGCGGGGATCACCGGCACCGACGACGACGATCCGTGGTCGCCGGACGCCCTGGCGTGGCCGCTGCTGGATGCCATCGACCGCTCGCTGGACGAGCCGTGGTGCCGCACCCTGGCAACACACCTGGGTCACTTCGATACCGGCCCTGAAGCGGAATTGCGCCGAGGCAGGAGGTACTCGGTGGCACGCCGGCTAGCCGGGCTGTTCGCGTCATACGCCAGCCAGCGCCCGCAGCTGCTGGCCGACTGGTTGGACGGGCGGCCGGGCGACCTCGACGGCGACCTGGCCTGGCAGCCTGAGCTGTGGCGGGCGGTGGTGGGCCTCGTCCCCGCCGCCCCTCCGCACATCCGACACCGGACGACGGTCGACCGGCTGCGCGAGGGCCCGATCGACCTGCCGGCGCGCCTGTCGTTGTTCGGGCATACCCGGTTGGCGCTCACCGACGTGGAGCTGCTCGACGCGATGGCGGCCCACCACGATCTGCACCTGTGGTTGCCCCATCCCAGCGACGAGCTGTGGCGGGCGCTGGCCGGCGTCCACGGCGTGGTGCCGCGATCCGCGGACACCAGCCGGCACGTCGTCCGCCACCCACTGCTGCAGACGCTCGGTCGCGACCTGCGCGAACTGCAGCGGGCGCTGCCGCCTGACCGGGCGACCGACGACTACGTGGGGACACAGGGCACAGTGCCCGACACCCTGCTGGGCTGGCTACAGTCCGACATCGCCGCCGACGCCGTCAGGCCGGCGGGCCGGGAACTGACCGCGGGCGACCGGTCGGTTCAGGTGCACAGCTGCCACGGCCCGGCCCGGCAGGTCGACGTGCTGCGCGAGGTGCTGCTCGGGCTGCTGCAGGACGACCCGACGCTGGAGCCCCTCGACATCGTGGTCATGTGCCCCGACATCGAGACGTTCGCCCCCCTGATCGTCGCCGGCTTCGGCCTCGGGGAGCTGGCCGCCGAGGGCCACCCGGCCCACCGGCTGCGGGTGCGCCTGGCCGACCGCTCCCCCGCTCAGGTCAACCCACTGCTGGGGGTGGCGCAGTCGCTGCTGGGCATCGCAGATGGCCGAGCCACCGCCACCGACGTGCTCAACCTCGCGCAGGCGGAACCGGTGCGGTCGCGCTTCGGGTTCACCGACGACGACCTCGACGCCATCGCCGCCTGGGTGCGCGAATCCGGAATCCGTTGGGGCTTCGACAAAGAACACCGGGCGCCGTACGGGCTGGAGGCCATCCTGCACAACACGTGGCGCTTCGGACTCGACCGCATCGTGTGCGGGGTGGCGATGTCCGACGACTCGCAGGCCTGGCTGGGCACCGCACTGCCCCTCGACGACGTGGGCAGCGACGCGGTGGAGTTGGCCGGCCGGTTGGCGGAGTACGTCGCACGACTCCGGAACGCAATCGACTCGCTCGACGGGCCCCGGCCGCTGTCCGAGTGGATCGGCGCGCTGACCGACGGTGTCGCCTCGCTCACCCGGGTGCATCCCGATGACGCGTGGCAGCCCGGGCAGCTACACCGGGAGTTCGCGACGGTGCTGGAGCAGTCGGGTCCCCGCGCCTCGGCGGTGCTGCGGCTGCCCGACGTCCGCGCGTTGCTGACCGGTCGACTCGCCGGTCGTCCGACCCGGGCCAACTTCCGCACCGGCGCGTTGACGGTGTGCACGATGGTGCCGATGCGTTCGGTTCCGCATCGGGTGGTCTGCCTGCTCGGCCTTGATGACGGCGTCTTTCCCCGGTCGGGCCGCACCGACGGCGACGACGCCCTGGCGAGAGCACCGCTGACCGGCGAGCGCGACACCCGTTCTGAGGACCGGCAGTTGCTGCTCGACGCGATCTGCGCGGCCACGGACACGCTGGTGATCACCTATACCGGGGAAGACGAGCACACGGGGCATTCCCGTCCGCCGGCGGTGCCTCTGGCCGAGGTGCTCGATGCCCTGGACCGGACGACACCCGCGCCGGTGCGGGAGCGGGTCGTGGTGCGCCATCCCTTGCAGCCGTTCGACGTCCGCAACGTCACCCCTGGAGCGCTGGTGCCGGGCCGGCCGTTCACCTTCGACCCCACCGCGCTGGTGGCCGCTCAGGCGGCCGCCGGCGAGCGGCGGCCGCCGCGACCGTTCTTCGTTGACCCACTTCCGGAGCCGCCGCACGACGACGTCGCCCTGACCGACCTCCTCGCCTTCTTCAAAGATCCGGCGAAAGGCTTCTTGGGCGCCCTCGACTACCTCCTGCCGCGGCAGGTCGAGGACCTCGACGACGAGATGCCCGTCGAGATCGACGCCCTGGCGGAGTGGACGGTCGGCGACCGCATGCTGCGCGACATGCTCAAAGGGATGCCCCCGGACACCGCAGCGAACGCCGAGTGGCGGCGCGGCACCCTGCCCCCGGGCCGCCTGGGCATGCGCAAGGCCCTCGAGATCCGCGACCGGGCAGCCGATCTGGCGCGCGCGGCCTTGACACATCACCTGCCCGACGTCGACGCCTATGACGTCGACGTGGACCTCGGCGACGGCCGTCGCCTCAGCGGCACAATCACACCGGTCTTCGGCGGGAGCACGGTGTCGGTCACCTACTCCAAACTGAGCCCCAACCACCTGCTGCAGGCATGGATTCCGCTTGTCGCGTTGAGCGCCGTCGCGCCGGCCGGTAACTTCTCGGCCCGGTGTATCGGGCGCGCCGGGAAAGACGGCCTCGTCGCACAGCGGGTGCTCGGACCACCGCTGAAACCCGTCGAGACGGCGCGCGAGCTGGTTCGGCTCTACGACGCGGGGCGGCGAGAGCCGTTGCCGTTGCCGCTGCGAACGTCGTTCGCCTGGGCCGAATCCCGCCGCAACGCGATCGATCCCGTTAAGGCGGCGCACGCGCGGTGGCAGTCAACGCGGTTCTCCCGCGGCGAGGATGTGGATCCGGCGCACGAAAGGATCTGGGGCGTCGGGGCTCCTCTCGACGTCCTGCTCGGTGCGCCGCGGCCGGGTGAGGAGGCCGTCGGGGAGGACACCCGCCTGGGTGCGCTGGCCACGCGGCTGTGGCTGCCGTTGCTGCGAGCGGAGGTCCGCTGATGGAACGGTTCGACCTGCTCGGCCCCCTGCCCGGCCCGGGGTCCACGACGGTGCTGGAAGCCAGCGCCGGCACCGGCAAGACGTTCGCGCTGGCCGGCCTGGTCACCCGCTACCTCGCCGAGGACGCCGCCACCCTCGACCAGATGCTGCTGGTGACGTTCAGCAGGGCAGCCACACGAGAACTGCGCGACCGGGTCCGCGCCCAGATCGCCGACTGCGTCGCCGCGCTGGCTGATCCAGCGCCCGACAACCCGAACGAGCTGGTGACCTATCTGAGGCGCGGCACCGCCGCAGACAGGGACGAACGCTGCGGCCGGCTGCGGGAGGCGCTGGCGGGATTTGACGCCGCCACCGTCGCCACCATCCACGAGTTCTGCAGCATCGTCCTGAAATCCCTCGGGGTCGCCGGCGACAGCGACACCGGTGTGACCCTGGTCGAGAACCTCGACGACCTCGTTGTCCAGATCGTGGACGACCTGTATCTGGCGCGCTTCGGGTCGCACCACGACGCAGCTGCGTTGAGCTACGGCGATGCGGTCACTCTGGCGCGCGCGGTGGCCGGCGATCCGTGCGCCGAACTGCGGCCGCTGAACCCGGACCCGGGCTCGGGAGCCGCGGTGCGGCTCGATTTCGCCACCGAGGTGCTTCGCGAACTTGAGTTGCGCAAGCATCGGCTGGCCATCCTGGGCTACGACGACCTGCTCAGGCGGCTTGCCGCGGCGCTGCGTAACGAGGGTTCCGGTGCCCGCGAACGGATGCGGGGGCGCTGGCCGATCGTCATGGTCGACGAGTTTCAGGACACCGACCCCATTCAGTGGGAGGTGATTCAGCGCGCGTTCGCCGGCCACTCCACTGTTGTGCTCATCGGCGATCCCAAGCAAGCCATCTACGGCTTCCGCGGCGGCGACATCTACACCTACCTCCAGGCCGCGGGCACCGCGGGCGACAGGCGCACCCTGGACGTCAACTGGCGCAGCGACAGCGCGCTCGTCGAGCGCCTGCAGACCGTGCTGCGGGGCGCGGCGCTGGGCGACCCGCGGATCGTCGTTCGCGACGTCGAACCCCGCCTCGGCGGTCGCCGCCTGCAGGGCGCACCGCACCCCGCACCGTTTCGGCTTCGCCTGGTCAGCCGCGCCCCGTTCGGCGTCGATCAGTCCAAGACCATTCCGATCGACAGATTGCGGCTACACATCCCCGCCGACCTAGCCGCCGATGTGGGCGCTCTACTGGCCAGCGGCGCGACGTTCGACGGCGCCCCGGTGCGGGCGGGCCATATCGCGGTGATCGTCGAAAACGGCAAAGACGCACGAGTGTGCCAGGACGCTCTGGCAGACGCCGGCATCGCGGCCGTCTACGCCGCCGACGGAGATGTCTTCGTCTCCCAGGCGGCGCAGGACTGGCTGTCGCTGCTGCACGCGTTCGACCAGACCCACCGTAGCGGCGTGGTGCGCGCGGCGGCGGCAACGGTGTTCTTCGGCAAGACGGCCGACGACCTCGCGGCCGGTGGCGACGCACTGACCGACGCGGTGGCCGCAACACTGCGCGACTGGGCGGATCACCTGCGCGATCGCGGGCCGGCCGCGGTGTTTGAGGCAGCACAGCTGGCCGGGTTGGGCCGGCGGGTGCTGGCGGAGCAGGGCGGCGAGCGCCGGATGACCGACCTGACTCACATCGCGCAACTCCTGCACGAGGCGTCGCATCGGGAGCGCCTTGCTCTTCCCGCGTTGCGCGATTGGCTCCGCCGCCAGCGCGACAAGCGCGGCGCAACGGCCGAACGCAACCGCCGTATCGACAGCGACGCCGCCGCCGTGCAGATCATGACGGTGTGGGGATCCAAGGGTCTGCAGTTCCCCATCGTGTACCTGCCGTTCGCGTTCAACCGCCATCCGTTCCTCGAGGACATTCCGCTGTTTCACGACGGCGATCTGCGCTGTCTGCAGGTCGGCGGTCCCGACAGTCCCAACCTCGGCGAGATGAAGGCATTGAGCCGGGCCGAGGCGGCCCGCAACGACATCCGGCTGGCCTATGTGGCGCTGACCCGCGCGCAGTCGCAGATCGTCGCGTGGTGGGCACCGGCGATGGACGAACCCTGCGGCGGTTTGTCGCGGCTGATGCGGGGCCGCCGCGCAGGCGAGGCCGAGGTGCCGGACCGCTGCGAGCCCAAGACGATTTCCGATGACGAGGCGCTCGCCCGCTTCGGCGCCTGGGAGGCCGCCGGCGGCCCGGTGCTCGAGGAGTCCCGCATCGCCGGGGCGCCCGAGGTTCCCCACGCCGCCCCGCCGTCTGACCTGGCCGTCCGGCACTTCCATCGGTTCATCGACACCACCTGGCGGCGCACGTCGTACTCGGCCCTGATCCGCAGCGCCGACGAGGTCGGCGTCACCAGCGAGCCGGAATCCACCGCGCGCGACGACGAGGTCGACCTATCCCCGGCGGCGCTCCCGCCGGCCGTCGATGCCGACCTCATATCGCCGATGGCCAGCCTGCCGGCGGGCGCCGCGTTCGGGTCGTTGGTACACGCCGTGCTGGAGCACGCCGATCCTCTTGCCCCGGATCTCGCCGCCGAACTCGAGGCGCAGATCCGTGCGCAGTCGGCGTGGTGGCCGGTGGACGTGAATCCCGCTGTGCTGGCCTCGGCGCTGCTGCCCATGCATGACACGCCGCTGGGATCCCTGGCTCCCGGGGTGCGGCTGCGACAGGTAGGCCTGCGGGATCGGTTGCGCGAGTTGCCCTTCGAGATCCCTCTCGCCGGTGGCGACGCCCGCCTCATGACGCCTGACATCCGGCTCGCCGATGTCGGCGAGCTGCTGGCCAGATATCTTCCGGCCGGTGATCCCCTGGCCGGATACGCCGATCGGCTGCGTTCCGACGGACTCGGCGACCAGCAGTTGCGGGGCTATCTGTCCGGTTCGATCGACGCCGTGCTGCGGCTGCCCGGACCGCGTTACCTGGTGGTCGACTACAAGACCAACCTGCTGGGCGACACGGCGTCCGACTACAGCTTCCACCGGCTGACCGAAGCGATGCTGCACTCCGACTATCCGCTGCAAGCGCTGCTGTATCTCGTTGTCGTCCACAGGTTTCTGCGCTGGCGCCAGCCCGGATATGACCCCGAGCGCCACCTCGGCGGGGTGCTGTACCTCTTCGTGCGCGGACTGTGCGGCGCCGACACCCCGGCCACGGACGGCAACCCCTGCGGAGTGTTCGGTTGGCGCCCGCCGGCCGGGCTGGCGGTCGCGTTGTCCGACCTGCTCGCCGACGGGAGGAGTGCCGCATGAGCATCACGGGGGAGGATTTTCACGCGGAACCCTACGACCACCGATTCGCAGCGGAGGCCGACGGTCTGCTCGGCGATTTCAACACCGCCGGTGTGCTGGATGCCGCCGATGTGCATGTGGCGCGGCGGCTCACCGCGCTCGCCGAAGAACCGGACGACGAGGTGGGTCTGGCGGTGGCGCTGCTGGTTCGCGCCCTGCGCGGCGGGTCGGTATGTATCGACCTGTCGACCGTCGCAGCCGATTGCGGCGCGCCGGAGCTGCCGTGGCCGGAGCCGCTCTCGTGGCTGGCGGCGGTCCGGGCGAGCCGCCTGGCGGGCGACCCGCCGGTGTTGCGTCTCTACGACAACCGCCTGCTCTACCTCGACCGGTATTGGCGCGAGGAGGGCCAGGTGTGCGCCGATCTGCTCGCCCTGTCGGTGCCCGAGACACCCGTCGCGGCGCCAACCCTCGAACGGCTCTTCCCGCCGGGTTACGACGAGCAGCGGGAGGCGGCGGAAATCGTCCTGTCGCAGGCGGTCACGGTGCTCACCGGCGGGCCGGGGACGGGCAAGACGACCACCGTGGCGCGCCTGCTAGCGCTGCTGGCCGAACAGGCGAGCCGATCGGGCGGCGCGGGTCTGCGGATCGCGATGGCCGCACCGACCGGCAAGGCGGCCGCCCGGCTGACCGAAGCGGTGGCGGTCGAGGTCGCGAAGCTCGACGCCCCCGACCGCGACCGCATGGCCGGGCTGGAGGCGACCACGCTGCACCGGCTGCTCGGTAGCCGCCCGGATACGTCCGTGCGGTTCCGCCACCATCGCGGCAACCGGCTGCCGCACGATGTGATCGTCGTCGACGAGACCTCGATGGTGTCGTTGACGATGATGGCGAGGCTGCTCGAGGCGGTGCGACCGGACGCGCGGCTGATCCTGGTCGGCGACCCCGACCAGTTGGCGTCCGTGGAGGCCGGCGCGGTGCTGGCGGATCTGGTCGACGGACTGTCTGAACGCACCGACCGGCGCGTCGCCGCGCTGCGGTCGACCCACCGCTTCGGCATGTCGATCGGCGCCCTCGCCGACGCGATCCGGCTCGGCGACGCTGACGAGGCGATCGAGGTGCTGCGCTCAGGCGGCGATCACCTCGAGTGGATCGAGGACGACGACCCAGTCGACCTCCTGCGCGAGATCCTCCTGCCTGCCGCGCTGCGCCTGCGCGAGGCGGCGCTTCTCGGCGCCGACGAGGTCGCTCTCGCGGGTCTCGACGGCCACCGGTTGCTGTGTGCGCACCGCCGGGGCCCGTTCGGAGCGGAGCTGTGGAACCGCCGGGTCCATCGCTGGCTCTCCGAGGAGACGGGACTGCCGGCGTGGTCGGAGTGGTACGCGGGCCGCCCGCTGCTGGTGACGGCCAACGACTACGGGCTGGGCCTCAACAACGGCGACACCGGTGTGGTTGTCGCCCGCCCGGCAGGCCTGCGGGCGGTGATGTCGGTTGCCGCCGGGTCGCTCGAGTTCGCGACCAGCAGACTGTCGGACGTGGAGACGATGTACGCGATGACCATCCACAAGAGCCAGGGCAGTCAGGCCGAGGAGGTCACGGTGTTGCTGCCGTCGCAGGAATCCAGGCTGCTGACCCGCGAGCTGTTCTACACGGCGGTCACGCGAGCGAAAAACAAGGTCCGCGTGGTCGGGTCCCCGAACGCGCTGCGCGCCGCGGTCGACCGCCGCGCGATTCGGGCGAGCGGGCTGCGGCAGCGGCTCAAGTCCGGCGCCGTGCCCTAGGGAAGGTCGCGCAATAGGGAAGAATGTCGGTCAGCATGGTCGACGAATCCACCCCCCAGCCGTCCCGGCGCCGCCACATTGCGCGCCTGGCCGTATTCGCCGGCTTCCTGCTGCTCATGTACTACCTCGTCGGGGTCGAACGGATCGTCGACATCGAGCAGATCCGCCACCTCGTCCGTGAGACCGGACCAGCCGCGCCGTTGACCTACGCCGTGAGCTCGGCGGTGCTCGGCGCGCTCTTCGTGCCGGGCTCCCTGCTGGCCACCGGCAGCGGCATCATCTTCGGGCCCGTGCTCGGCATCTTCGTGACCTTGGGCGCCGCCGTGGGCACCGCCATCGTCGCCAACCGCCTCGGCAACCGGGCGGGCCGCGACAGCGCGCGGGCGCTGATCGGAGACATCCGGTCCGATCGCATCGACGCGATCATCGAACGGCGCGGGCTGTGGGCCGTCGTCGGCCAGCACTTCATACCCGGCCTCAGCAGCGCGCTGGCCTCCTACGCATTCGGCGCGTTCGGCGTCCCGCTGTGGCAGGCGGCCATCGGCACGCTCATCGGCTCGCTGCCCCGCGCGTTCGCCTACACCGCCCTGGGCGCCTCGATCGCAGACCACTCGCGGTGGCTGGCCACCGCGGCCATCGCCGTATGGTGCGCGAGCGCCGTCGTCGGCGCTGTCGCCGCCCACCGAGGTTATCGGACGTGGCGCGCACACGGCCGCCACGAGGCTCACGCCGAACCCGAGGCGGACTGAGCCTTATCCGCAGCCCTACCCGCGCTGGGCAGTCACGAACAGGTTTCCCGGCACGGCGTCGGCGAGATCGTCGGACGGGGGGCGGCCATAGCCGCCCATCAGATCGCCGGCGGGCGTCACGGTGACGGTCCAGCCATGGCGACGGAACCAGTCGCCGACGTCTTCCCGCTCCTCGAAGTACCACAGTTCGTCGGTGCGGGGCGTCTGGCGCTCGGGTTCGAGTTCGGCCATCATCGCCCGCACCCGTTCCATCCGCTCGCGGCGTTTCGCCCGGAGTTCGGGATCGAGGAACTTCGGCCCGATCGCCTCCACAGCTACGCGGCTACCAGCCGCCGCGAGCCCGTCGACACGCTCGAACAGCAGATCCTGGGCGGCGGCGGGCAGGTACGGCATCAATCCCTCGGCGGACCAGGCGCTGGGCGCCGAGGGGTCGAAACCGGCCTGCCGCAGCGCCGCCGGCCAGTCCTGACGCAGATCGACCGCGACGGCCAGCCGGTCGCAGGCCGGCGGCGCCCCCTGGTCGGCCAACGTCGAGGCTTTGAAATCCAGAACCTTGGTCTGATCCAGCTCGAAGACAGTCATCCGGTCGGGTCCGGTCGGCCAGGCCAACCGCCACGCCCGCGAGTCCAAACCCGCGGCCAGGATCACCGCCTGGCGGATCCCGGCCCGGGCAGCCTCAAGGAAGAACGTGTCGAAGAATGCCGTCCGCGAGGCCATGTAGTCGACCATCACCTGCCGCTGCCGCGGCAGGTCCGGCTCGGCCTCAAGGAGCGCGGCGGGAATCGGACGCTCAGGGTGCCAGTTCCATGGCCCGTCACCGACGGCGTCGAGGAACACCTGGGCGAATGGGTCCCGGATCAGCGGGGTCGCGCTTCGGGTTTCGGCTGCGCGAGCCGAGGCCACGCCCAGTGCCGTCGCGCCGACACTCTCGGTGATCTCCCAGGTGTCGTCATCGCTTCTGGTCATCCCCGTCCCTCCGCCTCGGCCAGCACGCTGTCCACCGTACGTACGGTGTGAGGTTAACTTGTCGGCGAGCACCAACGGCGCGGCCTTGGTTCCGGCGGGCCTGGCAAGGATGTGTGAGACATGCGAGTGGACGGTCGCGAGGTCAGCGTTTCCGGCAGCTTGCTGCAGCCGCTGACGCGACGCACCAACGACATCCTGCGACTCGCCGCCAGCATCGTGTTCCTCGTGGTGGTGATCACAGGGTCCCTGATCACCCGCCCGCAGTGGGAGGCGCTGGAGAAATCCATCTCGCAGATCGTCGGCGTCCTGTCCCCGAAACAGGCCGACCTGGTTTACCTCGCGTACGGCATCGCGATCCTGGCCCTACCGTTCATGATCCTGATCGGGCTGATCGTCGCGCGGAAATGGAAACCACTCGGGGCGTATGCGGCCGCCGCGCTGCTCGCCGCCCTGTCGCTGTCGCTGGGCGACAAGGGCTTCTCGGCGCCCCGGTATCACTTCGACCTGTCCGACCGTCTGCAGACGGTGCTGGCACAGTTCCTCGACGATCCGCGGTGGATCGCGATGCTCGCCGCCGTGCTCACCGTATCCGGCCCCTGGCAGCCGGCGCGGTGGCGACGCTGGTGGTGGGCGCTGCTGCTGGCGTTCGTGCCGATCCACCTGGTGGTCAGCGCCATCATCCCGGCGCGCGCGCTGCTCGGCCTGGCGGTCGGCTGGGTTGTCGGCGCACTCGTGGTGCTCGTCGTCGGCACTCCCGCTCTGGAGGTGCCCTTGGACGCCGCCGTGCGGGCGATGGCGAAACGCGGCCTCGTCGTCTCCCGGCTGACGGTCGTCCGGCCATCGGGCCGGGGGCCGCTGGTCCTGGCCTTCGAGTGCGATCAGGCCGACGGAGCGGAGCTCAGCAGCCCGGCGCTCATGGAACTGTACGGCCCGCATCAACGCAGCGGTGGTGCCCTGAGCCAGCTATGGGGAAAGCTGAGGCTGCGCGATGCCGAGACTCCGCCGCTGGTGGCCTCGATGCGCCGCGCCGTCGAACACCGCGCACTCATGGCAGTCGCCATCGGCCAACTCGGGCTGGCCAACACGTCGGCGATCGCCCTCGCCGACCTCAACCGAGGGTGGA
>Ga0007836_1000321_pt1 | contig 10991 bp, 13 predicted proteins | sample CryBogCBE23Oct07_FD_71205 | JGI IMG/M metagenome (GOLD analysis project Ga0007836, IMG submission 71205) | Freshwater microbial communities from Crystal Bog, Wisconsin, USA - CBE23Oct07 | ecosystem: Environmental > Aquatic > Freshwater > Lake | place: Crystal Bog, Wisconsin, USA | collected...
GAGGCAGTAAACAAATTTGAAAATGCCTTTCTTTTATTCAGAATGAGATTTCTCGTGCCTCGAAATGACGTTATCGGGTGGCAAATTCAATTTCCGAAGAGGTCTAATAAAGGCAAGTGTTTGCACAAATTCTTTAGTTGAGTGCATACTGTTTTGTATTGAAAGACAATAAATAAAACAAATGCTTTTATTTGAAGTAGTTGAAAATGATACTAAAGTTGCATGGCGTAAGTTTGGTTAAATGACAGATAAGATGTTTTCTTAACAAAGGTTATCTTTCTTTGATTAAAATAAACTTTTAAATAGTAGGGCCAATAAATACTTTGCAATAACTACCTGCTCCGCCTTTGGCGTTAATCCACCTACCAAAAAAGAATACTTGTTTACCTCTATCAGCATCATTAAACAAAATAATGGTACCCGACCTACTAATATTCATTTCATGATCAGCCTCGCTAACACTAATAGGAGCGGGGGCTCCAATTTTATAACGAAGGTCTAAAAAATTTGTCTTTGGTGGTTTTCCATAACGCCCTGTACCAGGGTTTCTAAAGGTTACAATCATTTGTAATTCCTCTCCACTTGTTACCATTAAAATAGGTGTTGTTCCAGGATCAGGAACTAAGGTTAAAACAGGGGTGTTTAAATGAATGCCCAAGGCAATTCTATCATCTGCAGCAATAGCAGGGTTATTTAATAAATATTCGGTGTAAACATACTCTACTTCCTTATAATAGCTGCTATTCATGTAGGTGTCTCTTAATGCGGTATTACCTTCACTTTTGGTGGCTTTGTTAACAGAGGTGGAAAATAAGGGATTATAACCAATTCGCTTAGCTTCAAGATTGCTAGTAATTAAAGGTGGTACACCCCAAGTTACCCCATTAATTGCTAGTAGGTCGTTAAGGGTGTTTTGTTTGTCGTGAAATTCTGACGGTTCGTGTGATAATGATACAATATCCATACTATTTGGCGAAGCAGTTTTTGTAACGCTGATTCTTCAACAAAAGTACTAGTACATTGAGCATATTAAATCAACAAATTATTTTTGTTTTTTATATATTTAAATATTTATATGCATAACTGGGTGATACTCAATCAATAATTGAATAAAAACGTTTTAAAATAATTAAAATTTATTTTAATTTATTATAATTAATTGCAATGATATTGTAAATAGCAATAAACTTCACCCGAAAAACCATTTTTTTTAAATTTTTGCATACTTCCCCCAACAAAAGAAGCCCATGTTACTTCTATTAAAATAGTTGCGACTCCTATCAACATAGTTGTGGCTCCTATCGACATAGTTGTGGCTCCTATCGACATAGTTGTGACTCCTATCGACATAGTTGTGTCTCCTATTGACATAGTTGTGGCTCCTATTGACATAGTTGTGACTCCTATTGACATAGTTGTGACTCCTATCGACATAGTTGTGACTCCTATTGACATAGTTGTGGCTCCTATTGACATAGTTGTGTCTCCTATCGACATAGTTGTGACTCCTATTGCTATAGTTCTGTATTCTATTGGCGTTATTCCGCAAGGAGTAGCAATTAATTTAAAGTAAATGTCAATTGTTTTATATGGGGTGTCTATATTTTTATATGAGGTATCTATATTTTGCAGGTATAAAGATACTCCATGTAGGTATAGGGGGTAAAGGAGATGGTAAGGCTAAATAAATTAAAACAAGTGGATTTATAGCTATGTGGGGGTGGATAAAAAAAAGCTAGAACAAAAGTTTATGGAATGGAACTTTTGACCTTTTTTGTAAGCAAGGCTAAATAGGTATATTTACAAAACGAAGCACATGATAGAAGCTCATCGTTATTTGGACAATGCTAAAGAAATACTTAGAGATAAGATACAAAAAGAAGATAAGTACTACAAGGATGCCAAATACGTGAAAATGGCTGGAAACACAGCATATAATGGGTTACTTGTTGCTTTGGATGGGTTATTTGGGATAAAAAAGAAAGGTAGAAAAAGTGTAGATTGGTATCAGGAGGAGTTAGGCAAATTGGATAGGAAGATATTAAATGCTTTCAATTCAGCGTATGAGGTATTACATTTATCAATGGGATATGATGGTGTTTTAAGTGCAAAAATTGTTGCAGTGGGTTTTGAAGAAGCTGAAACTATTATCAATTGGGTTGAAGCAAAACAGGAGTTGATTAGTGCTTAGTTGAAAGTTAAAGGTTGGAAAAAAGGTTGAAAGTTGAAAGGCTTTTGACCTTTTTTGTTAGATACTATCCTACCTTTTTAACCAAATCATTTATAGGCGTTTGCTTTTCACCTAGGAAAATAAGATTGTGAAAGTCTTCTAGTTTTTTTAATAAGCCAAATAGATTTCTTTTTTTACCTCATTAACTTCTCAAAATTTTCTTAGTATAATTGCTACTAAATTAGGTTTCAACTTTATTGGAAAAGATTCCTCAATATACTATCACTGCTTTACAGGAACGCTTTCAACTTGAGGGTGGCAAACGGGATTATTTCTTTTTGGAACCTGATAATTTTCACATGTTGCCCAAAGAGCCTTACCGCACCGAAACCTATGGAATAGGTCTATACAGGAAAAGCACCATAAAACTAAAAACTGGTTTAATAAATCATACAGTTAAGGGGCCATCTATCATTACTATGGGGCCAACCGTAATACGAAGTTGGATGAAGCCTATTAAGAAAAATGTAAATATAATGCCTTCATTCTTAACACTTTCTCAAGCAACAACTACACTTAAAGCAGAAGGTTACGTCGAAGATTCCTACTTAATGAAATTAAATGGATGTGGATGCTTGCAAAGGCTATTTAGTTTTTTTAGTTTTAAATGGCCCTTTCTTTTCAAAGTCTACTATTTGGTTACAAATGTAAAAATTTATTTATTAATTTGAAAATGGACAGGATAGTTGCTTAATTTGGGTTTGAAATTTGGTTAAAACAGTGAATATGACAAATTATTTAAGTTAAATACTATTATTACCGGTAAATGGTAGTTTCAATTTTATTAAACCTATGTAGAAGTCGTTAAATTTAGACGGGCTACGCATTAAGTAAAACCTTCCTTTTGTAACAGAATCAGCTTTATTTGACCGCACTTATATTTATTAACGTTTGTCTAAATTACCTTTTATGCCCCTTTTTTACAGTAAAAATATAAATGCTACAACCAAGCTTGCTATTTGGAAAATAGAAGAAGCCGAATCCTTTTTTCTATCTTATGTTCCTATTCAAAGTAATATAACGCATCCTCATAAAAGATTACAACACTTGGCAGGTCGTTATTTATTGCAATATCTTTTTCCAGATTTCCCTATTAAATCAATACAAATTGCTAGTACAAGAAAGCCATTTTTGGAAGATGAGCAATATCATTTTTCAATTTCTCATTCTGGTAATTATGCTGCTGCCATAGTAAGTAGTAAACACCGTATAGGTATTGATATTGAAATAGAGAGACCTATGGTAGCTAATGTAGCCCATAAGTTTTTGAATATAGAAGAGTTAAATAATTTTATTCTCCAAGATAAAATGCAACAAATTAGCCATTCACTACCTAAGGTTGATTTATTAAAACATCTTGATAAACTAATTTTACTGTGGTGTGCCAAGGAAGCCATTTTTAAATGGTGGGGGTGTGGAGAGGTTGATTTTAGTGAAATGATAAGGGTAGATAAAATGGATGTGGGTAAAATAGGGATGTTAAAAAGTAGATTATTAACCAATAAAAAAACATACTTATTGGAGCCAAATTTTAAAATATTTGATGAAATTACGCTAGTATGGGTAATGAATTAAGAAAGCAATTCAATAAGATTATATAATTCACTTTGCTTTTCTACCTCTTTGTCGGATGAAAAACAATGAGTTAGCTCTTCTAACAATATTTGAATGATTCGGGTATTACTAAGAGGTTTATAATAAGCAGGAATGGGCGTTGCATTCATTTTCTTTAAATAATTTTCTATATCAAGGTGGCTATATACCTGCCCATTAGTGCCATCTACAAAGAAGTGAATGCTATTTTGAGGATGACCTTTACATGTTAATTTATCAAAATCCGAATGATAATACGCAATAATGAAGTGTCTTGGAATATTGATTATTTGGGCTTTAATATTTAGTTCTCCACAAAGTGATTGATAAATAATTGCATTTGTTAGCGCATTACCTTTCTTACGAGCTATTACTTTATTTAAAAAGAAGTCGTCTTTTGTGTTATAATTTACCTCTGTTCCTTTTAAATTATAATAGTTATAAATAATGCTACTTAAAACATTGGCTTGTTCTAAAGGAGTAAGATAATTGTTAAGCTCTAACCAAACATTTTTTCTGATCTTTTCTATATCAGCTAAAACAGTGTTAGTTTGTAATTCTGGATATTGGTATTTAGCTACTAATAATGCCCCTGATAATAAATTGTTTTCTGCCGATTCCTTCCAAAACAAAATGTCTTCAATCAAATCTTTGTAATGAAGTTTATGAATAAGATTTTCTATCCTTTCCTGAACCTCTTCCGATAGGCTATTCTCCCATAAGCTTTCTAAGTTTGGAATAATAGCTTTGCCAAAACAAACGATTCTATCAGAAACACTTGTAAATACTTCTACATCTGGATCATCAATTAGTGTAAACAATGCATCTATTTCTTTTGTAACATTCATGATCTATAAATAAAACTATTTTGCCAAAAACTATTTGTATTCTATTTACAAACGTGAATTGTATTTTTTTATTATAGGTGTTTACAAATAGTTATTATTACAAGATTCTAACAAGATTTTGTTTATAAATTATTCAATCTTTATCTTTTTAATAGATAGACCGTTCTTTCCATTATTTTTACAGCTATCCATTTATTAAAATAAATAGAGTGTTATGAGTTTTTTTGCAAAACTATTTGGGAAGAAAGAAAAAGAAACGCTTAATGAGGGGTTACAAAAGACTAAAGAAGGTTTTTTCGAGAAGATATCCAAAGCAATTGTAGGTAAAAGTACTGTTGATGCCGATGTACTTGATAGTTTGGAGGAGGCTCTTGTAGGAGCAGATGTTGGAATAGAAACCACGATAAAAATTATTGAACGTATTGAGAGGCGAGTACAAAAGGATAAATATCTAGGCACAAGTGAGCTAAATAAACTATTACAACAAGAGATTGAGGAAATGCTTGTGGATGCAAATGATAGTTTGTATAAGAATTTTGAAATACCCACTAATAAGAAGCCGTATGTAATATTAATTGTAGGCGTTAATGGAGTAGGTAAAACAACAACAATTGGTAAATTGGCTTATAATTATAAAAAAGCAGGATATAGTGTTTTGTTAGGTGCTGCTGATACTTTTAGAGCTGCCGCTGTTGATCAATTAACAATTTGGAGCGAGAGAGTTGGTATTCCTATTGTAAAGCAAGCTATGGGAAGTGATCCTAGTTCAGTAGCTTATGATACAGTTAAAAGTGCGCTTGCACAAGGTAGTGATGTAGTTATTATAGATACTGCAGGAAGGTTGCATAACAAGGCTCATTTGATGGAAGAGTTATCTAAAATTAGAAGAGTGATAAAGAAAATTTTACCTGATGCACCTCATGAAGTAATGCTTATTTTGGATGGATCTACAGGTCAAAATGCACTTGAACAAGCAAAGCATTTTACAGCAGCTACTGAAGTAAACAGTTTAACAATAACTAAATTAGATGGAACCGCTAAAGGTGGAGTCGTTTTAGCAATTGCTCATCAATTTAAAATTCCAGTAAAGTTTATTGGAATTGGAGAGAAGCTAGAAGACTTACTTGTTTTTGATAAACACGAATTTGTGGATAGCTTATTTAAATTATAAATTAAATCGGTACTAATAAGCTGCAGGTTCTCCTTTAAAAATATTAATAATAGTCATAAAGATTATTTTAATATCTAACATCAAGCTCCAATTCTCCATATACCAAATGTCGTGTTCAATTCTTTTTTCCATCATTATTGTTTCATAAGTCTCACCACGGTAACCACAAACTTGAGCCCAGCCAGTTATTCCTGGTTTCATAAATTGACGAAGCATAAACTTATCAACCAATTGGCTGTATTCTTCTGTGTGCTTTAACATGTGAGGCCTTGGTCCAACAATACTCATATTGCCGATTAATACATTAAAAAACTGAGGAAATTCATCTAAACTTGTCTTACGCAAAATTCTTCCTATTGAAGTTATCCTAGAGTCGTTTTTAGTTGCTTGTTTTAGATGACTGTCTTTATTTACTGTCATGCTTCTAAATTTAAAGCACCAAAAAGGTTTATTATCCCTGCCGCTTCTTAGTTGTTTAAAAAATATTGGACCTTTAGAATTTATTATTATTAATAACCCAATAATAGGAATAAGCCACCACAATACTAAAAATATAGCAATTAAGCTGAATAAGATATCAAATATTCTTTTCTTAATCCTGTTCTTGAAAGCGTGTAATGGTTCTGGTCTGTGACTAACTATAGGAATATTATCGAAGAATTCAAGTTGGTAATAACTAGAATTCATTGTGCTATTGGGCGTTACAAATTTAACCCTAACACAGTTTTTTTCTGCGTTTTCTATTAACTCGTTAATTTCATTATTCTGATCGGGTAGAATGGTTGAATAAATTTCATTAATGTCATTGTCAATGGCATATTCAATACAATCGTCTAATTTGTTAATGGTAGCTGTATTGGAAACTTTATTAGTAGTTTGATTAATATCTAAAAAGCCTTGGAAAGAATAAATTGAGGTGTGATCAATAAAATAATTAGCAAGCTTAATTCCAATTTCATTGTGTCCCACTATTGCAATTCGTTTGTTTAGTTTAGAACGTTTTGCAATAAATTCAATGATGTATGTTAAATAAATTCTGCTAATAGACATTACTACAAAAGTTAAGCTGTAACAAACCAATAGCAAAATAAATCTAGATGGGTTTTGGAAAAAATAAAGGGTAAAGCTTGTGAAAAATAATATATGAAGTAAAAATGTTTGTATGGAAGCACGTAAAACATTTTCAATAAAGCGCATAGTATTGTGATGATAGAGGAATGTTATTAAGCTTGAAGCAAGCCAACTTGCATTAAAGAATATCATTGTTATAACGAAAAACTTTTGATCTAAGCCGTGACTCCAAATTAAAATAAGATAAGATAAAAAGTAGGTGGTATTAATGATTACAAAATCACTAAACAAAAGGGAGAGTTTAAGAAGATAGGTATTGTTATTATTCATAAACTATTGTTAGAGGGCAAAGTAATGAAATTTATTAAAATATTTAATGTTTTTTTAATTAAAAAGGTAATAGGATGTTTCTTATGGTATATGTTTTCTAAAATAATTGCTTTTTTTAATGAGTATCTTTTTCTATCTCATTCATTATTGTGCACCATAAAATTATTATTTTTCTTAAAATTAAGAATCTATTATTTAAATGCTGCTTTGTTTAAATTATTATTGGATACAAATAAAGCAATACTCTTTTGCATTTATAGCGTAAAATCTATCAGCATTTTCATCTATTATCAACATTTAATATACCAGTAAATCTAATTCTTTAGTGCTAGTAATTTGGTAATTGCTATTTGCATTAAAATTCCATAATAAATTAAGTCAGAGTGAAATTTTTATCAGCTAGTGTTACTTGTGTAAACTTGCAAACACCTTTTTTTTCTTTAGGGTTTAGAATTAATAAAAGGTGGATAGGTTGGGAAATACAATTTTAATTATAAATAAATTGGGAATGGAATTGTCTATTATATTCCCCCATTTTAGATGGTTTAATTAATGAGCTAAATGGTATTTGTAGTAACAAGTAGCCTTATTGCATTATTTAAAGGTTCATTAATAGAGCACTATCATGATTGCAGAATTTTAATCATTATGGGCTAAATTTTATTCTTTTTCATATTTAAATGCAAAGTGCTGTTGTAAAAAAATGTACCCCACCCAAACTAAGTAACTTATTCAATAGAAACTTTAGCTGCCTCCCAACCAATGATTGCTTTTTTTAGAAAACCTCCCCAACGATACTCACCAATAATTCCCGAAGATTTTATAACCCTATGGCAAGGAATTAAATAAGCAATTGGATTGCTACCTATAGCAGTGCCAACAGCTCTAAACGCGTTTTCTTGCTTTATGTCACTTGCTATTTGCCCATAAGTTGTAAGTTTTCCAAATGGTATTTGTAGTAGAGATTGCCATACTTTTAACTGAAAAGGTGTTCCTTTTAAATGAAGTTTTATTTGTTTAATATCATTCCAATCATTGTTAAAAAAGTGTAGAGCATCTGTTTGAATGGCATCATCTTTTTTAATAAAGTGTGCCTTTGGAAATAAATTTATAAGGTTATTAATACCTATGGATTGTTCCTTAATGAACGCAAGATGGCAAATTCCTTTATTGGTAGAAGCAATGATTACTTCCCCAAAAGGCGACTTTCCAAAACTATAGCGAATAATTAAACCTTCGCCACCATTTTTAAACTCACCCGGTGTCATTCCTTCTATCCCAATAAATAAATCATGTAATCTACTTGTACCAGATAAGCCTAATTGATAGCTTGTTTCTGATAGTGTTAAGTTTTGATTTAATAAATGTTTTGCGTATTCAACACTTAAAAATTGTACAAACTTCTTTGGGCTAACGCCAGCCCATTCTTTAAATAGTCTTTGAAAATGAAATGGACTTAAATAAGCTTGTTTGGCAATTTCTTGTAAATCTGGTTGTTTAGTAAAATGTTGCTGTAAGAACAAAATTACCTTTTCTATCTTTTCATAATCATTCATCATTACACAAAAGTATAAATAGGTTGAGTACTTTAAAACCCAAAACTTGCTATCTTTTAAAACAGTGGTTGATCTTTTTTTGCTAATTTTTCGTCCCGTCTAATTTGCTTTGCTAGAAGCTTTTCTTCCTTACGCTTTTTTGCAGCTTGATATTTTTCTTCTTTTGAAGGTTTTAATGTCTTTTCAATCTCACCTGTACGGATTCCTTTTTTCTTAGATGTCTTTTTTCCAGATAATGGGTCTGTTTTAGCTGTAGGATGCTTTGGGGCTTCTTTTTTATCTAGATATGCTATTAATTTTTCTGCTCCAAATGCCGCAGGTGGACAAGAAGAATGTGCTGAAGTTTTTGTTTTAGCTTCCGTTATGGTATTAGCAGGGCAATTTAGTCCTGCTTTTGTAGTAGTTTCTGTACTTATGGTATTTGCAGGGCAACTTAACTCTGATGAACTTGTTCTAGTAGTTGAAACCGTATTGGCAGGACAACTTAATTCGCTTTTTTGATGATTTAATAAACCACAACTAGAAAAAAAAATGATAGATAAAAAGAGAGATAATAATCTTTTCATATTGTAAATGTAAATGTTAAGTTTTATTTTTTTATATCGTTATATTCATCAAACCAACTAGCATATTTAACGTAGTTATTGGCTATTCTGTTTATCTCGCCATGTATTAAATCTTGAGAGATTTCTTTAACCTTTTTTGCAGGTACGCCAGCATAAATACTTCCAGCTTCAACAATTGTCCCTTCTAAAACTACTGCACCTGCAGCAATAATTGAATTGCTATTTACAATGCATCTATCCATTACTATAGAACCCATGCCAATTAATACATTGTCTTTAATTGTACAACCATGTACTAAAGCATTGTGACCAATAGAGACATTGTTGCCAATAATTGTGGGATTTTTTTGATAAGTACAATGTATAACAGCTCCGTCTTGAACATTAACCATATCGCCCATTACAATGCAATTTACGTCTCCCCTAATAACTGCATTAAACCATATACTACCATTTTTCCCAATTATTACATCGCCAACAATGGTAGCATTAGGAGCTATGAAGCAATTTTCCCCAAAATGTGGGGTTTTACCTAAGACTGTTAAAATAAATGCCATGGGGTTTAAATTTAATTTCTTATTTTAATCCAGTCTGATATGTTTAATTCTTTTCTTTTTGCCATGTATTCTGTATAGCTTAGTGGTCCATTAACACCATCGTATTTTGTTTCAATAATCCAATATTGGTCATTGCCTCGTAATTCTTTATTCCATAATGGATGATCTTCAAAAATATTCTTTGCTTTATCAGTAATTTTTCTGTGTAACAAAATGTAATGATTGGTATTATCAACATCATAATCTACAATTTCTCCAAGTACGATATCATCAAACCCTTTATTTACACCATGCACCAACTTTATGCTAGCTGGGTTGTCTTTGTCCCCCATTAAATAATAGTCTGAGCCTAGATTTTGTTTTTCTTGATTACTGCAACCAAAACATAGTAAAAGAAAAAAAGAAAAAATAGAAAGGGTAAATCGAATTTTCATGATGATATTTAAATATGCTTTATTGAATAGTCTAATAATGTTGTAAAAATATATAGCGAGTAAATATAAATACCATTGACTATATATTTATTTGGCAATTATTGAATAATTAAGTTCATTTGACGATTAAATAAGATTTATGGCATTAATTAAAGAGTTTAAAGAGTTTGCACTTAGAGGAAATTTAATTGATACCGCAGTAGCATTTGTTATGGGCGCATCTTTTGGTAAAATTACTTCCGCTTTTGTAGATGGGATGGTTATGCCTTTTATCAGCCTTCTTATTGGCGGGGTTAACATTAATTCCCGAAAAATAATTTTGAAGGCAGGAATACCAGAAGTAAAAGATGCTGCTGGAAAAGTAATTTCCAAAGCTATTGAAGAGGTTTCAATTAAATATGGATTGTTTATTACAAATGTTATAGACTTTTTGATTATTGCAATAGTAGTTTTTCTCTTTATTAAAGGGATTAATGCTACGAAAAAGAAAGAAGTAGAAACTCCCGTTGTTGTTGAACCATCATTAACCGATAAATTATTGATTGAAATAAGAGATTCTCTAAAGAAAAATTGATGAATGTTATAAACAAAAAATTTTAAATATTTTTTTTCTTTGTTATTATTTAAACACCCCT
>Ga0007836_1000323_pt1 | contig 10950 bp, 13 predicted proteins | sample CryBogCBE23Oct07_FD_71205 | JGI IMG/M metagenome (GOLD analysis project Ga0007836, IMG submission 71205) | Freshwater microbial communities from Crystal Bog, Wisconsin, USA - CBE23Oct07 | ecosystem: Environmental > Aquatic > Freshwater > Lake | place: Crystal Bog, Wisconsin, USA | collected...
TTCCATGGCTCTTTTAAGTAACGACTCCCCAACCTTATCAATAATACAAATTTCCCTTAATTGTCGGCTACTCATTTGCGCATTTGCATACACGCCGGGTTCATTTTTATAACGAATGGCTTGTATTTCTCTTGCAGCAATAACCCTGTTTCTAATTGTTTCGGATGATTCACCTTTTGTTGTTTTACTCAATTCAGCAAAGGCTACGGGAGTTACTTCAACATGTAAATCAATTCGATCTAATAATGGACCAGATATTTTATTCAAATACTTTTGTACTGCACCTGGAGGACAAGTACAAGCTTTATCAGGATGATTATAATAACCACAGGGGCAGGGGTTCATACTGGCAATCAACATAAAGTTTGCGGGAAACTCCAACGCCATCTTAGCCCTAGATATTGTTACTTTACGCTCTTCCATTGGTTGGCGCATCACTTCTAGCACGGTTCTTTTAAACTCGGGCAATTCATCCAAGAACAATACGCCATTATGTGCCAATGAAATTTCTCCTGGTTGAGGAATACCACCGCCACCCACTAAGGCTGCATCACTTACCGTATGGTGGGGGCTTCGAAAGGGGCGTTTACTAATAAGTGAGGCATTTTCGGGAAGTTTACCTGCTACACTATATATCTTAGTGGTTTCTAAAGCCTCTTGCAAACTAAGAGGAGGCAGAATGGTAGGTAACCGTTTTGCCAACATGGTTTTACCCGCGCCGGGTGGCCCTATTAGTATGGCATTATGACCACCAGCAGCAGCAATTTCTAAGGCCCGTTTTATATTTTCTTGCCCTTTTACATCGGTGAAGTCAATGTCAAACTGGTATTGATTGTAAAAGAATTCTTCACGAGTATTAACATCAACAGGTTCTAGGGTGATTTTATTATTTAAAAAATCAACTACTTCTGTTAGTTGCGTTACGCCATACACTTTAACGTTGTTTACCATTCCTGCTTCACGGGCATTTGCTTTGGGTACAATTAATCCTTTAAACCCATCTTTTCTGGCTTGAATGGCAATTGGTAAAGCTCCCTTTATGGCTTGAATTTCTCCATCAAGGCTCAACTCGCCCATGATGATATAATCTTTTAAAACTTCGGGGTTTTCAATTTGACCGGCTGCTCCTAATACTCCTATTGCCATGGCCAAATCGAAAGCTGCACCAGATTTTTTTATATCTGCAGGTGCCATATTAATGACAACCTTGGTGCGGGGCATTTCATATTTGTTGGTTTTTATGGCACTCTCTACTCGCTGAAAACTTTCTTTAACGGCATTATCAGGCAAACCAACAATAAAATAACCAATATTTCCGCCGCTAACATTTACTTCGATGGTAATAGCAATTGCCTCCACTCCATATACTGCACTACCAAAGGTTTTTACTAACATAATCATCTAGTTTATAAAATAGTACAATGCTATTTCAAAAAACTAAAATTAAGCTATGAACAGGGAGAAACAAGGATAAATATTATTTGAAGGAAAGTTTGTATCAATTAATCTTGGTGAAAAATATCTTCTTTAGTTCTTAAAAAAGCAAAAGTGATAGATATATGCGTTACCAATAATACGCCAAAGGTTAAGATAAAATACAATACACCGTCTATTAGTTTGGGCATCATCAAAGTAACAGTGTCTTTAGGCATATTCTTTTGCATGGACATGGATTGATTTATAAAGGTTTGCATCATTTGTGGCTGCATCTTCAAAGTAATAAATTGAATGATACACATAGTGCCAAAAAAAAGAGCTACATAGCCGTTCACTTTTATCCAATCTTTTAATGAAGCATTGCATTTACTAGCTTTAATGATTCCATTATAAACGAAAATAAAACTAGTTATTATATAAATAACGCTACAAATTACCAATGCCAATGGTAGCAGCATAGACGGATTGCCAATTGCTACAAACAGACTAACTAAAGACATTAGCCCAAAGAAAAGAGCAAATGGAAGAAGAATAAATGAAATTACTTTGTAAATGTTGGTTACTAACATGCTGTAAAAGTGCAAAAAATTATGTTAGTACAAATAAAGAAATTTAAAAACAGATAATTTTATTACACACTATTGTTGTTGGTGCTGTTGATTTTGAATTATTTTACATGGTGAAATAGCAATTGTGCTTTTAAAAATAAAACTATTTTTAAGTGATAATTGGGTATTACTCAACTTAAACCATTCTATCTCTTTTAAAATAATTGCATTATCTATTTCAACTTGCGTCATTCAATTTTCTATTAATTGTATTAATTTTAGGAATATGAAAAGAAGCTTAGCCCAATTAGATTACTAAAATCGCCCAAAGAAGTTTTAAGCTCTTTAAAAAAGCCTTCTAGATTATCTTTATTAAGGGTATCAAAATCCATGTATTCAACCTTACTTAATAATCGCCCAAATCGTTTAATAATTGCATCTTTATGCTCGGTATTGTTTTCTTGTAAAACATCAACTAAATATTTAGAAATGCGATTAAGAGAATATAAAACACTTCTAGTAAAGTCTTTATTAAACACTACTTGGTGCAAAGCGTTTTCATTATAAGCAGTACTTCTATATGTTTTTAGGTGTAATTCATAGCCAGAAAGTGCCAACAGCATAGGTCTCCATTGAAGAATATCCCGTTCGTCACTCAAATTAAAATCAATAAAACTAAAAAACTTCTCAGCAACCTCAATAGTAATAAAACACCTTTCAATGTAACGACCTAGGTTCATAAAACTCCAACCTAAACCACGAGGCATTGTAGTATCTGTTACACCATTATATAATGTACTCTCTTTACAAAAAGTATCTACCGTCTTTAATGCATCATAACCCTTTAGTTGATCTATTAATTGCGGTGAATTAATAGAATGATACATTCCATTTACTTGCTCCCAAACTTCTTTAGTAATGTTATCTTGAATACCTCTAGCATTCTCACGAGCCATTCCCAATACTCTTTTTAAAGAGTTTGAATTGGTAGGTTCTAACAATATTCTGTATAAAGCAGCCTCCGTATTAAACTTCAAATCAACTAGTTCTTCTTCTTTATAGTCGGCAAAAACATCTAAAATATGTTCCCAACTTAAGTTGTTTGTTACCCCCTTATCAAACATTAAGATGTAATTAGTCATGGTACAACGCAACATACCATCTGCACGTTCCATATAACGATTTGTCCAAAACAATGAATCTGCTATTCTACTTAACATTTATTACTAGCTATTTATGTGATAAATTTTTTTGTAAACTGCTTTCTATTAATTACCGAATTAACATAATTCCGTTAACTATTTACAACTTTACGACCGATAACCCTTAGCGTTTACCCTACTATCCATGTATCTTTACTACCCCCACCTTGAGAAGAGTTAACCACCAAACTGCCTTCTTTTAATGCAACCCTAGTTAATCCACCCGGAACAATTTCAATTCCATCAGGTCCACACAAAGCATAAGGTCTTAAATCTACGTGGCGTGGTACAAACTTTCCATCAATAAAACAAGGCACCGTGGATAGCTTTATAATCGGTTGAGCAATAAAACTTCTTGGATCGGCTTCTACAGCCTTAATAAATTCTGCAATTTGTTCATCAGTTGCACTGTTGCCCATTAACATACCATATCCACCCGATTGATTGGTGCGTTTAATAACCATACTATGTATGTTTCCAAATACATACTTCCTATGGTCGGCATCACTTAATTCATAAGTAGGTACATTAGGTAAAATAGGATCCTCGTTTAAATAATATTTAATCATTGCAGGCACATAATTATACACTGCTTTATCATCTGCAACTCCATTACCCAATGCATTAACAATGGCAACATTACCTTTTTTATACGCACTCATTAATCCAGGCACACCCAATAAGCTATCTTTTCTAAAAACCAAAGGATCTAAAAACTCATCGTCCACACGTCTATATATTACATGTACTTGCTTTAATCCATTGGTAGTTTTTGAGTATACTTTATTATTGTCAACCACCAAATCTCTACCTTCAACCAATTCAATTCCCATTGTTCTTGCCAAAAAGGTATGTTCGTAATAGGCGGAGTTATAAACACCGGGAGTAAGTAAAACTACATTTGGATTACTTAATTGCGTGGGTGCAAGTTGCAATAATATATTGTGAAGGTGTAAAGGGTAACTACTTACCATTTTTGCTTTGCTGCTATACAACAAATCAGGAAAAAGGCGTTTGGTAACCTCCCTGTTTTCTAACATATAACTCACCCCACTTGGTGTACGTAAGTTATCTTCTAATATATAAAAGGTGCCATCATCTCCACGAATAAGGTCTATACCACTAATGTGTACATAAATATCGTGCATTACTTTGATGCCTTTAACTTCCTTTGTAAAGTGCGGACAACTGTTAATGAGCTCGGACGGAACAATACCATGTTTTATTATTTGTTGGTTATTGTAAACGTCTTTTAAAAACATATTTAATGCTTTTAAGCGTTGTTTAATACCTAACTCAACATGATTCCATTCTGCTGATGTAATAATACGAGGTATAATGTCGAATGGAAAAATACGCTCAATACCTGCATTATCACTGTATACAGTAAAAGTAATACCCTGATTCATGAAAAGCTCGCTAGCCAATTTGTCTTTTTGATGCAGTGCTTCTACAGGCAGGTTCTGTAAAGCTTGGAATAGCTTATCATATTGAGTACGAATAAGTGAACCTGTACTCATCTCATCCCAAATACCAGGTTGGGTCTTGTATTGTTGCAATAATGAAGCGCTATTCATAAATAGAAAAAATAACTTTAATGGACAAAATTTCTGGAAAAATCATTAATAGGGTGAAAGGTAATAATATTTTTTATATGAATATGTTTTGCCTACAGGTTTTTAAATATATATTTTTTTATAATATTTATATTTTATTGAAATTTATCCTTTATTTAATATTACTCATTAAATAATTTAATGAAAAAAGAAGGATAAGTTGAAAATTATTCAAAATAAGATTTGAAAAAATACTCTTTATTGTATTTGAAATTATTAGAATATACATCATCAAGTATGCTTCAATAACCGTTTGATAGATAATTCTACAATAAAACTGTTTTATTGGATAAGCAAATAGCAAAAGAGTGATTTTTAATCCCCTTAGACTTTTGATAAAGAGGATAGGACAAATAGGTTTTTAAATGGCAGAAAGTACGCTTCAATCTATGATTTAGTAAGAAAATTACTTTTCTACCTTCCTAGATGCACATTGCTTATTAACCTCAGTTTTAATACTCCACAAATCCTTTAGTTTACAAAAAAATATAAAAGCAGCATTTCTTCTATCAAAAAGACATTATTACAATTACTTTAAAATTGATAGTTACAATTCTTGATAGAACATCTATACAACTAGAACTAAAAGGAAGTAAATGTTTAAAACCAGAAAAATAGATTTAGCTGTCTTAAAGGCGTTTTGTTTTTAACTATCTCCCCCAAGATATATTCATTTCTAAAAGTATTTTCGCTTAATAGAGACCACTCTAAGCTTAACTGTATCATAAAACAATCCTATTAATAAAAAAACAACTGCTACCAACAAGCTTAATATGCCTTTAATAAAATAAGTATATCCCCCAATGGTACAACCAAGAAAAAAGAACCCAATAATAGCAAACCTTAATTTTATTGAAGCCTTTAAACGTTCTTGTTGTTCATGTTCCGTATAAAAGAATATTTGAGAAAGTTCTATTCCTAAATCGGTAAAAAGTCCGGTAAGGTGGGTAGTTCTTACTACTGAATTTGAAATACTTGTTACCAAAGAATTTTGCAAACCCATAGCAAATAATAAACTACAAGCTATCATGTTGGGATGTTGAATCACCTGAGTTTTGGTTAATAATGCAATAGTGGTAAGGATGATTAGCTCGATAGACACGGGGATTAAAATGATAAATCTTGGCTTTTTTCTAAGCATTATCTCAATTAATAAACTTGAAATGAAAGATCCGCCAAAAAAAGATGCGATATATAAAAGGTATACAAATGCTGCTGAATAGTTTTTTTTGATTACTTCATCAGCAAAAAACGCAAAATGCCCCGTAACATTTGTTGTTAGTTTCTGTACAGCAAAAAAGCCTGTAACATTTACGATGCCTGCAACAAACGACAGCAATGAAGCTAGCTTTAAGTTATGAATCCATGTTCTTGATTTTCCTGTGTGTCTAAACATTGTTTACATTTTTTATACTTAATTACATTAAGCGAAATACTCCATATAAGTCAATAATATTAAGTAAAGGAACAACTGCTAAATTGAACTTGTAGAAATAGGATTAAATTTAAGTTCTGCCCCTTTTATTTTGCTTCCTGCATGCTTCCTCTTACTCCCACATTTTAGAGAGCTCTGCCTTATTCATCTACATTGACATTTGAGTTACGTATCCAATAGTCTTATATTTATTTGCCTTTAGAAATTTCAACTTTATTTTAAACCAAAATAAGAACTTTATTTTATGTTCTATCAAACTCAAAGAAACATAGCCCCAATATTGATCAATAAAGCAATGTAGGGCAATAAATAAAATAGTTTCATAAAACTAAATGAAATGCCTAAGCACATACACCTATTATTTGGTTAATTAAATACATCTTTTTGTATGAAGGGCTTAAATTGGACTAACCCTAATGTAAGATTCGTATTATTTTATATTATTTTTTCTGTACAAAGCGTACTTCCCATTTAGTATGCTCATTTGGGTTTAAATTAAAATCAAAGCCTACTATCTGTGTACCAAAGTTTTGATTTTCAAACGTTGTGGGAGGCCTTGTTACTTTTGTAAATATTGTTGCCTTACCTGAATAATTGAGTGTTAAAACAACCCTCTTATTGTGTTGAAATAACTCAATTGTTTTATCATCTACTATACTAACATTGGCAGGTGTAACCAATGTCCAACGTATATGGGTTTGCTTATTTGTATTGGTTACCTCATCTTTTACAACTACTTCCTGTTTATTTAAGATGGCAACCGTTCTTAATGCCGATTTTAAACTTTGCTCATACACAGAAGTTATATCTGTGGTAGCACTCAACGAGTCGGGTAAATTACTATAGCTAATGATGGAGGAATATCCCTTTACCCTTTGTAAAGAATCATCCACTGTAAGGGTATTGTGTGCATAATTGTTGTGTCGGAATACTTGCCAACGTTGCCCATTCTGTTTACCATTCCAAATGTCCATCCCTTCCGTTTCTAATGAATTATATTTTTCCATACCCAAGTCCATCGCCCATCTTTCACCCATTGCATCCATAACAAAAGAACCAACATCCATGTGTCCATGGCTTGATGAAGGTGAACCCGCTTTTAAGCCAAGAAATATTGCATTGGAATCTAACCAAGAGGTATGCATCAAGGCAACGGGCGACTTACCCTCACCCACCCAAATATTAGTTGAAGGTGCTAAAACCTTATCAAAGTCATTACCCATTGCCCAAATTAATAAAGCCGGCAGGAGTCTATCAACTCCTAACGACTTTACATTGCTTTTTTGTAGAAACTTTAGTTGGTTAAATAACAAGCCATTGTCTTTCTTCTTCTTTGCAAACCAAAACATGGCAGGTATCACTTCGTTTTTACTTGGCCCACAATCTGCATAATTAAAACACCTACCATCGGCACCTGTCATGTTCAACATATAGTTACTTGTTTCCAAAAAACCTTGTGCTTTTGTCAAATTAAAATCGTTGCCAAATACCTTTTGTATGGCATCTAAAAAAATAACATTGTAGGTTGTGCCATAATTCCAATAACCATATCCTTCCTGATATGCGCCATTGGGTGCATAATCCTTCATCGGCAACTTGATAGATTCAATGCTCCTATTAATAATCTTATTGGCTAAAACCAGATTGTTTTCATACACAGCCAATGCCCCTAAAGCCATCCCTGTATTGCATACTTGGTTCCAGTTATTTGATATCTGTAACCAATTATTGTATTTCTTGTCTAGGGAGGGAGTGATTCCAAAGGAAAGAATTGAATTTGCAATTGCAGTTTTAGAAGATGGTGAAAGATGATAATATAACCAATCATAGCCTATGGCCATTCCCGTTGTCATTTCTGCAACATCTAAAAAGTGTGCAGGATGCCAATCGGTAAATGCTGCTATTGAGAGCATTTCTTGTTCCGCCCGCTCGGCATAGATGGCTTTATCAGTCATCCTAAAGGCATACGAAAGAAAGAAAACACGATTAAGGAACTCCCTAGACTTTCCTAACAATCGCTTTCCTTCCAAAATTCTTTCTACCGGAGGCAAATGCAATATTGAATCTGCCCGTTGCATGATACATAGGTGTACTTTTTTCTTTAAAGAATCTGCCTTTACTTCTTCTTTTAAGATATTTTCTTCCCCCTTTAATAGCAAAAGACGAGGATGGTTCTGCGGAATATAATCTGTAGGTACATAATTGGTTTGTGACAACCCACTAACACTTAAAGCGAATAGCAAAAGAAGGGAAAAAGTAATTGTTTTATTCATATTTTTAATTTATACATCATTATATAACACTCTTACCCTCTTTAAAATTTTCATTCATTTTGTTTTACAATGGTAATAATATTACCATAAGCATATAGGTTAATGGTTAATATTGACTTTGTTATTTCAAAATGTTTAAATTTATTTTTTTATCCTCCTTTTTATACGAATGAAAATTATAGCAATTGGCGACATTCATGGCAGGGGTATCTGGAAGAAAATACTAGATAAAGAACAAAACTTTGATGTAGTAATTTTTATTGGTGATTATTTTGATAGTAAAGAACGAATGAGTATTCATAAACAGGTAGAGAACTTTAAAGATATTGTTGCATTTAAAGAAAAGAAATCCAAAAAAGTAAACCTGCTGTTTGGCAATCACGATTTTCATTATCTACATGGAATTACCGAAAGGTATAGTGGTTATCAAACTATTGATAAAAAAGAGATCTCAAAATACATCAATAAAGCGTACGACAACCAACTATTTGAATTATGCACCCATTTTTCACCCTATTTGTTTAGCCATGCTGGGTTAACTAAAACATGGTGTACTAACAACTTTATTGTTAGCAATAAAATAGAGGGTGGTGTATTAGTAAAAGAAGTAAATGATCTATTTAATTGCTTTCCACAACAGCTAGGCTTTACTCCCGGCATTAACAATGATTCATCTGGAGATGATGTTACACAATCACCAATATGGGTACGCCCAAATAGCTTACAAAAAGATGGGTTAAAACAATTTATACAGGTGGTAGGGCATACGGTACAAAGCAACCTATTGATAGAAAGTAATTTTGCTTTTATAGACACACTTGGCACTTCGGCAGAATACCTTTTGATAGAAAATGGCGTAATAAAGGCAAACAAAGTTTGGTAAGCCAATTAATAAAGAATGTACTAAAGTGAAGGTATATGGCATAAATCAACCTCTTCTCCCCAACCTTCAACAGCTTATGGTAACAAATATTTTAATCAACTCCATTCAAGAACTAAAGGAAGCATGCCTAATTGAAAAAGGGGACTACCCTTTTAATAATTTAGCAACCACAAAGTCGCAGATTATAATTTCGTTTAGTAAACTCAAATAAGCCACTACATATTTTTTCTTATAACTCACGCATAGATAACCTAAGCCATTCCATCTTTTATAATTACACAGTCTATTCTCTACTGTGTCAATAGAAATTGCATTAAAAAATATAAAAGCATTATCTACAAATTTCTTGGCAGCAAGTGGCATTCCTTTTCCTTCTTTAAAGAAGGAAATTTCTGCTACGGAGGTGGATGCTTGTTTTAGAATACTTATTGTTCTTTTGCCCATGCTTCAATTAATTGATAAGCATGTGCTTTGCCTTCGGTGAGTGATAATTTTTCTTGATTGTTGGTTTTGGTTTCGCAACTTGAATGAAACACCTCTGGTTTTTGTTTTTTTATGCTTTCTTGTTTCTTTTTAGTAGTCGTGTCCCTTTCCATTAAAACATTTTTGTAAATGTAGCAATAAAGCAATGGTGTTACATTTAATTTTAACTATAATACATTCTACATACAAGTAAACTACCTGAAAACAAATTCCCCCCTTGTAACGCAGATACCACCAATCCACAACAAGCAACCATGCCTGTTAGGGGGGGATAGGAATACTACTATAAATCTTAGGATTCACAAAGGGGGATGGGAAACTTGAAGGAGAGATTAATTACAAAACCTACTATGAAACTTACGGCATTCAATATTGGAATATCCCCAAAAGGTTTTGTAAGAAATTTAAACTTGGAGGGGAAGCATTATTGTTCTTTATTTTTTCCTAAATGCCACAAGGTATCTGAGCTAAGATCGAGTTCTAGTTCTTTCCATTCAATAAAATACTTTTCATTGGATACGTTGTTGAAATTGTTTTTATCCAATAATGGTGTAAAGGCAGGGGCATTAAGAAAGCCACTCAAGTCAGCAATCTTAACAGTGCCATCTTCAAAAACACATTCCAATTGATACCCATTCAGCGGTTTGATTGCAGCAATTGTTCGCATATATTTATATTATTTGAGTGATTCTATTTTAAATATTTTTTCTCCTCCAATTGCTAATGACCAATTAGCAAACAATTCATCATTATGAATAACCATCCATGCCAATACAAGTTTCATTTTGTCATTAGGAAAGTTGCCTTCGAGCATTTTACCATCAGTTAATGATACCACAGCTTTAAACTCACCGTATTCAAGATGAATGTGCGGTAAATGATGCTGTTTATTGTCGTAGTAAAACATTCTAACTATGATACCAAAGAACATTGAAATGATAGGCATTATCTATTTTCAGACGAAAGTAATCCTTTATGCTCGACCCAACCTCCAATAGACCTCTTCGGAAATTGAATTTGCCACCCGATAACGTCATTTCGAGGCACGAGAAATCTCATTCTGAATAAAAGAA
>Ga0007836_1000324_pt1 | contig 10932 bp, 9 predicted proteins | sample CryBogCBE23Oct07_FD_71205 | JGI IMG/M metagenome (GOLD analysis project Ga0007836, IMG submission 71205) | Freshwater microbial communities from Crystal Bog, Wisconsin, USA - CBE23Oct07 | ecosystem: Environmental > Aquatic > Freshwater > Lake | place: Crystal Bog, Wisconsin, USA | collected...
CTATTACGGGTAAGGTGAATTACAGTGATAGTACCGTTAAGTATGTTACTCCCACACAGGCGGCGAGTGCCTACCAACCTATTGGCAGTTACCTTACTTCGGCTTCAGTTACCGGTAAAGTAAATTACAGTGATAGTACCGTTAAGTATGTTACTCCAACACAGGCGGCGAGTACCTACCAACCTATTGGCAGTTACCTTACTTCATCATCTATTACGGGTAAGGTGAATTACAGTGATAGTACCGTTAAGTATGTTACTCCCACACAGGCGGCTAGTACCTATCAACCAAAAATTACTTTAACAACAACTGGAACAAGTGGAGTAGCAACTTTAAGTGGAAATACTTTGAATGTCCCTCAATATGGTAATAATTTAAACACAAATAATAATGGTGGAATAATTTTTCAATCAAACACATCGCTTTCCGCAAATTCAAATGGAGTCTTTTTTGATAGTGTTAATTTAAGAATTGCTCAAGGGTATACATATAATAGTGCGACAGCTACTGTTCCAACTATGACATCAAATACAACTCCATCAGGTTATATTATAAGTAATTCAGATGGAAGTAGTGCTGCGTATGCAGCTTTTAATGGATCAGGTCAATCAGGAGGATACCAATTTAGTAACGGTTATGGAGCATGGATACAAGTTCAATATACCACACCTCAGATAATTACATCATTAAGTTATACATGGGGTTCAAATAGTTCTTATGGTGCAATAGGTGCTTTTACATTACAAGGTTCTAACGATGGAACAAACTGGATAACAATAGCTAATTCAGTAACTTCTTTTTTTAATACCACAAGTTATTATTATTACAGACTATCAAATTTAACAAGTGGTCACATGCCTACGGTTTCAATTTCATTGTTACAATTTTATAGTGGCACATACCAACATATTACCCCTCAAGCAAAAAGTCATATATACACAACTACCGCAACTGAAAAAGGACAAATAATTCAAGGTGTCGCATCTCAATCTGGGGATCTTACAGAATGGCAAAATAGTTCGGCTACAGTTCTTGCAAAAGTAGATGCTAGTGGTAATATAAACACAACAGGAACACTTTCTTCAACTGGGGCTATAAGTGGAAGCTCTACTATTACTGCGAGCTCTTCTCTTAATGGTACTTCATTTAATGCCACCACTACCAAAACAACTATAAGTGGTAGTGCAGGTACATATATATGGTCACAACCATTTAATGGAGCTAGTTATAAAAAAGTAGTAATAGAATTAAACGGCTATACTAATGCTAGTACAAGTGCTTTAACATTTACCGGAAGTTTTCATCAAACACCAGCCGTAATAAGCAACACTACGGGTTTAACTATATCAACAATTTCAAGTACGTCAATTACCATTCCTACTGCTACAACGGCTAGTGGATGGATTATTTTAGAAGGATATTAAATTAAAATTTACAATTATGAAACGTTTATTGGTAGTTTTTAGTTTGTTTTTAGTTATAAGTGCAAATAGTCAATTTGTGCAAACAGTAGATACTAGTTTTCACCCTGTTATTGATACATCAATTACAAGTATTACAGCATGTAATATTAATCCAATAAAAGCTGAATTAAGTAACGATACAGCTAGATTAGTAACCATTAATGTAATAAGTGATAATCTTTCTAATCTAGCTAATATTAGTTTTTCTTTTCTTAAAATCGACTTAACGCCAATTAAATCAATAACTTTTACTGTACAAGGAAAAAATTATTCAGATTGGAATAGTAATGAATATTTGTTTAAGTTGGTAGCAACTTTTCTTAATAATACAATTGGGCTAAGATTATCTTTTAGATAAAGAATGTGTTTTGTTTATTTGTTTTGGCTGCTCTATTCTTAGGGCGGCTTTTTTAATTTGTACGTCTTACGCCGTGCCTTCGTCCTTTCGTATATGCTACAACACTGCCACATTTACCTTACTAATTAATAATTTATGGCGGACTTAACAAGCAAAACGGTAAAGATTTATATTGATAATTCGGCGGCAGAATATTCTTTAGAAAAGCTTAATGAAAAAGCAGCTTTATTTTCTAAATCATTAGAAAAAGCAAAAGATAAGCAAGCCTTATTGAATAGAGAAATTCAAGCAGTTGGTAATTCTGGAGGGAATATAGATAAATTAAAAGTAGAATTAGATAAAGTTACTGCTTCAGCTAATCAGTTACAAACAGGGCTTAATAAAACCAATAAAGAAACTATTTCCTTAAAAGAACAAATAGATAAAGGCTTAAACCCTTCTTTAGCCCAGCAGGAACGTTATGTTCAAATGTTAAAAAATCAATTACGTAATCTTTCCTCTTCTACACAGGAATATGGAGAAAAAATTATTGAATTCAAAAAAGCAGATGCTACACTTAATAATTTAAAAGAATCTTTTGTAGGAGTAGCAAAGGCACAACGTAATTGGCTTCAAGATGCCAAAACAGTTGCATTTGGGGTTATAGTTGGTAATACGGTACAAAGTGCCATCCAGTCTGTTGCTGGTTATGTAACAGGTATGATAAGTGGTAATGCCAAAATGAGTGATAGTCTTGCAAAAGTGCAACAAACAACCGGCATGACTGCTGATGAAGTCAAAAGATTATCTACGTCTCTACGAAGTATTGATACCAGAACAGCTCAAGGCGATTTGCTTAAAATTGCTGAAATTGGTGGACAGTTTAATGTACCCAGAGAACAAATAAAAGGATTTGTTGAGCAGATTGATAAAGCTAATGTTGTATTAAGTGGACAGTTTAGTGGAGGTATAGAAGAAGTAAGTACACAATTATCATTACTTAGAAATGTATTTGTAGATATTAAGAGCAATAGGATGGATGATGATCTTGGACATATTAGTAATGCCTTAATAGAGTTAGCTCAAAAGGGAACTGCTACAGCTCCCATCATTGCAGAATTTGGTAAAAGATTATCTCCTCTAATATCTACTGCGAAACTTACTAGTGCTGAGGTATTGGCTTTAGGCACCACAATGGGTGGTGTAGGTATACCAGCAGAAAGGGGAGGGACGGCAGTAGTAAGGATATTTGATGCTATGACAAGTCATACTCAGGAGTTTTCAAAAGTTGCTGGAATGACGGATATTGCTTTTAAAAAGTTATTTCAGCAAGATAGTTTCGGTGCATTTAAAGCAGTTTTGGAAGGATTTAAAAAGGGTGGTGATAATGTTTTGGCATTAAATGCTACACTACAGGATATGGAAATACATGGAATTGGTGCAAAAGAGGCATTGGTAAAGTTGAGTAATAATATTGGAGATTTAAGCCAATATGCAAAACTTGGAACTACTTCCTTAACCAACATGAATAGTATTAATGAAAAATTTAATCTAAATAACCAAAATTTAGCAGCCAGTCTTGAAAAACTTAGTAAAAATATTGCAGGTTGGTTTGCAAATAGTACACTTACCTCTTTTTTCAATGGAATGATTACAAGTTTAGCTGAAATGACTTCTAAAACTAAAAGCGCAACTGATTCTTTTGATGAGCAAGTTAAAAGTATTGTAGATTTAAAACTAAATATTGTTCCTCTTGCTGATAGGTATGAAGAACTTAAAGACAAAACAAAGTTGAATAAAAATGAACAAGAAGAACTAGATAAAATTATTAATCAAATTGCTTCTTCTATACCAGGTGCAGTTTCTGAGTTTGATGAATATGGAAGGGCAATTGCAATTAATACTGATAGAGTAAATGAATTTGTTGAAGCCGAAAAAGCCAGATTGAAAGTTACAAATGCTGCTGCTATTGAGGAAAATAAAAAAGCATTAATGAAAGTAATGGATGATATTAAAGCCCACAAAAAAGAAATTGATCAAATAGCTAAAAAAGGGACTTATGATATTTATAGTATTCACACAAGTAGTGACGGAATACAAACAGCAGATATAAGAAATGCTAATCAAGAGGAAATAGCTAGAGCACAGGAAATGTATAGAGCATTAATTGAAAAAAAATTAGGATATGAAACAGAAATTAAAAAGTTAAATGGAGATGCTATTCAAGAGCAAATTGATGCAGCAAATAAAGCAAAAGCAGATGGATTAGCTAATAAAAATAATAAATCAGGAAATGCAGATATACCTGTTGATGAAGAGGAAGTAAAAAAACGTGCTGAAATATTAGAAAAATTAAAAAAGTTTAAGTTTGAGTTAGAGCAAATTGGGCGTGATAGTAATGAAAAAGAAATTGAAAGAGTTAAACGTACTTACAAGGAACTTATAGATGAAGCACGTAAGCATGGTGTAAGATTAAAAGGTCTTAAAGAAGAAGAAGCAAGAGTATTAGCCTACTTAGAAGATAAAGAGCGCAAAGAATACATAGCCAAACAAGAAAAAGAATTTAAAGACAATGCAGAAGCTGAATATGAGAACCAATTAAAAGTTTCAGCCGATTATTTTGAATTAAAAAAGCAGGACCAAGCTAAGCTTTATGCCAGTGGGTTAATTGATAAAAAACAATATGAAGTTAGCATTGCTACCATTGATGTAGAAGCTAAAAAGCAAGATATTGCCACGGCTTATGATTATTCGAATAACGTTAAAAAAGCTGCTACTGATCTACTTAATTTTAAAAAGAACCTTACTAAAGAGGAAATAGCAGAAGCTATTAAGAAACGTGAAAAACTAAAAGAAAATGATGAATTATTATTAGAATTAAATAATAAATCTGAAATATTTCGTTTGCAAAATGCTGTAAATAATGCGCCAAAGGATAGTAATACTAGGTATGATGCAGAAAAGAATTTACGAAATGAACAAATGAAGCAGGAATTAGCTGCAGTGGAAAAAACAGAACAAGAATATAGAATAAAAGGAATTGTTTTTACTAATCAGTTTGAAGAAGAAAAGAAAGCTATTAGAGATAAATATAACAGAGAGGAAAATAAAGCTGAAATGGATTATTATATTCATAAAGTTAATACTGCCCTTGATTATGCTAGTAAAACTATATCTATATCCGAAAAAGTAAACACAGCCATTTCTAATTCTGAAAATGCACAATTTAACCGTTGGCTAAAGCAAAAAGCAAGAGAAAAAACTGTAATTGAGCAAAATGCAAAAAACAAAGTAATCACAGGAGTTGAAGCAGAACGACAATTAACTGCTTTACAGTTAGAAGAAGATAAAAAAAAGCAGGAACTAGAAAGAAAGCAATTTGAACGTAATAAAGCCATTTCATTTGCACAAACAGTTATTAAAGGGGCAGAAGCAGTTGTGGCAGATTTAGAACAACCATGGAAGATAGCACTTGATATTGCTACTACAGTTGCGGAGTTAGCTGTTATATCTGCCTCTACACCAAAATATGCACGTGGTGGCGCACTTACTGGTCCATCTCATAGCCAAGGCGGAATGCCCATAATTAACCCACGCACCGGGCGAAAAGAAGCGGAAGTAGAAGGCGGCGAGTATATACTAAGCAAGCACACAGTACAAAATAATCGTGCTATTGCTGATGCACTTTTACATAGTAGCATGAATAACAATGGTGCATCTATTAAGCTACCATGGCAATCAAGGGCTTACCGTCCATTAGATATTACAGGTATTGTTACTGCCACTAACAATATGAAGTTTGCTGCAGGTGGTGTGTTTCCTTCGTTTAACAATACGCCAACCAATAATAACCTATTACCTCACCAACAAATAGTAAACAATGTAGTAGTACAGCATGATGAAGAAACAAAGGGTATTTTGGCAGGTATTGCACATCGTTTAAATAACCCTATAGCTCCAACAGTAAGTATTCCATTAACTAAACTTGATGATGCCTACACTTCTAGAACAAGAATTATTAATAATGCAAGTGTGTAAGAAAGTTGTTAGAGGTTAGTTGTTAGGTCATTAGTACTAACCACTAACCACTAATAAACCCTGTCCTTTCGTGGTTTTTTTATTCGTAACACTTTTACATCATCGAAATTAAAAAAGTAAAAAATTATTTATGAAAAGATTATTCTCCAGTTTAATTGTTTTGGTTGGCTTGTTTGCATTTAGTTCACTATTTGCCCCCAATAAGAGCAATGCACAAATTGTAAAGTCCCAAGCTACCTTAAGTACTTCAAATGTTGCTAAGACTATTCTTAGTGGTGTAGATACTGCTTTTGCAACTTTTACAGTTGATGGTTTTGTAAAAAGCTTTAAAGCTACCGTGACTGATACAAGCGGCACCGTTGGGGGTAAAGTTTATTTTCAAGGTGGTTATGGGGATGGGGATTGGTATACAATTGATTCTTTAGTAGTATCTGCTACCAATAAAGCCAAAGTTTCTAAAGTGTTTTATTCCTCTTATGGGTTAGTATATGGCGTATATAGGTTTGCTTATTATACTACAGGCACACACGTATCCACAGTTAAAGCTAGTTACTTACGAAGAAATTAACACAATTGTTATTTATCCATTTAAATTATTAATTAGTAAGTTATGAGTTTAGCATCTGCAATTTTAAGGGGACGTTGGTTAATTCAAAAAGATTTTGCCGATAATCACTTGCCCTTAATTGTTGCCTTTAAAAAAGGTGATACCAATGCTATTAATACACTTTTGACTAATACCTTACAAATTGATCGTAGCCTTAAAGGAAAGCTAGCAGCTAAGATTCATTCTTATCATGCGGAAACTACTAATGATAATGAGGATGAAGAAGAAGATGATGACTTAAACCCCGCTAACCCTGAGGCAGAACCTATAGGTAATAATGTTTATGAAATATCACCATATACTAACATAACTGACATTCCTGAAGGATCTATTGCTTATGTAGATATTGATGGGGCTTTGTTAAAGCAAGGTGGTTTGTGCAGTTGGGGTATGGAAGATTATGCAGAAATATTCTATCGTTTAAAATACGCAACTAATATAGATGCGGTAATACTAGACCTTGATTCACCTGGTGGGCAATGTGATGGAACGGCAAGCCTTGGCGACAGTATTAAAGCATGTGCTAAGGTAAAACCAGTAATTGGATTTATTGATGATGGTATGGCAGCTTCTGCAGCTTATTGGGTTATAAGTGCTTGTACTGAAATTTATTGCAGTCAACCTACAGATGCTGCTGGTAGCATTGGAGTATATTGCACAATAGCAGATTACTACAGCTACTTTGCAAAAGAAGGTTTACCAGTACGTGATGTATACGCCCCCGAAAGCACAGAAAAGAACCAGAATATTATACAAGCTTTAGATAATAAAGATGACCTATTAAAAGAAGAGCTTTCTTTTATTGCAAAAACCTTTATAGCTACTATTAAAGCAAACCGTAAAGGAAAAATTAAAGGCGAAGATTGGGCAACAGGTAAAATGTATTTTGCTGCAGAAGCACTTGCGCTTGGTTTAATTGATGGTATAAAAGGATTTGATGAAGTAGTAAAAAGAACCAATAGCCTTATTCCTGTTAAAAATAAAAATATTTCCTCATCTCTAAATGATAACAACATGGCTTTTGAAAAGATTATGGCCACAGCCGGAATACCTTCCGTTGCAGTGGTAGAAGGTGGCTTTCTATTACAGGAATCCGACCTAAATAAAGTGGAAGCTGCTTTGGCTGTTTCAGATGCTAGTGCTACTACCATAGCAACGCTTACGCAAAGTTTAGCAACTGCTACTACTGCAAAAGAAACTGCTGAAACTAATTTGGCTACAGCCAATGCTACCATTGCTACGCAAATTGCAGAAATTGCTACACTTAAAAGTAGTGATGGTACTAAGCCAAATGCTGCAGATGATGCAACTAAGGAAGATGCTTTTGCAAATACTAAGGTAGATGCAATGGATATGGCTTTCCAAAAAGAGTTGATTCAACAGGTGTAATTGTATTATTCCTTTATTAAAATAGTTATTTACTTCTAAAATTTAAAATTATGTCATTAAGTGCAGCAGATGTAGTAGCCCAATTTGGTGCTTATTATATACCAGGTGGGCAAAGTATTGCCAATGTTAAAAAAGCCCTTTATGCTAAGAGCAAAACGGCAATGTTGTTTATGGATCGTCCAATGGAAGGCAACTACTTCCGTAGTACACAGGCTAATTTAAATAGCGTATTACAATCATTCCAAAAAGCGTTTACGCCACTTGGAGATTTAACTTTTGAACCTAATGCTTTTCCTCTTTTTAACAACAAGATAGATTTAAGTATTTATCCTGATGATATTAAGAGTTCTTATTTGGGATTCTTTGCAGGCTTACCTGAGGAGGATAGAGCTGCATGGCCTATTGTTAGATATATGATTGAAGTACATTGTATTCCAGCTAAAGACCGTGATATTGAATTGCAAGCAATTTTTGGTGGTAGTTATGTAGCTCCTACTGCAAATGTTGCAGGAAGTCCTGCTACTGCGATGGACGGCATTAAAAAAGTATTGAAAAGATATAATACTGCTGGAAGATTAAATGTTGGTGCGGGTACATTAAGTATGGGAGCATTGGCAACTACCCCAGTTGATTTCTGTACACAAGTTGAAGAGTGGGTAGCTTCTATGAATCCTGTATTGCGTGATGAGATTACCGAAATTATCATGAGTGAACAATTATCATTGCGCTATCGCGCTGGTAAGCGTTTAAAATATGGTGGTTCATTCAACTACATTACTGATGCTTCATCTAATGGGTTACAAACTATTGAAGCATTTCCACAAATTATGGTTAAGGGCTTTATCAGCCATAATGGAAGTGATATTATTTGGGCAACACCTAATGTAAACCGTATTCGTCCAATCTGGAAAACACCGCTTACCAGTGTGTTCAAAATTGAATCAGTAAAACGTGAAGTAAGCATCTTTACTGATTGGTGGGAAGCGTACGATTTTGAAGTGCCGGAGTTTGTAGTAGTAAATGATGCTGCAGATTTAGCTTAATTCTAAACCTAATTAATAATCTAACTAGCTGTCTCTTATGAGTCAGCTAGTTTTCAAAAAAAATACTATGTCAGAAGAAAATAAATTACCTACTGTAGAAGAGCTACTTGCTCAAGTAGAAAATTTGACAAAAAGCAACACAGAGTTTGCAGCGAAAGTAGTTGAACTTACTGCTGAAAACAGTAAGTTAAAAGCTGTAAATACTTCTTTGCAAGAAGAGGTAGTTGCCGCAAATGCTAAAGTAGTATCGCCTAAATCAATTGATGCTAAACCAGTAGCTGTAACACATATTGGTAAATCATTTACAGTTGGCGATAAAACTTATGGTATTGCTTACCCTAAAACTGTTTTAAAAGATGGTAGGGCAATTACTGCAGATAATATTATTGCGGATAAAGCTTTGCAAGCCGAATTGGTTGCCGATAATCATTCAATTGTAAAAGCGCAATAACATCTTCGATTCATAGGCAGGTAAAAAAATATTATTAATCTTTTTAATTTTAAATTATGGGTAATTATCGTACAATCACAAAAACCGACACTGCAAATAATGCGCAGGGTGGGTACAAGGCAAACATATATTTTGCACGTGCTTCTGATTTTATTACAATAAATCATCCTGTACCAAGTGTTACATTAGGAGATGCAGTTACCGTATCAGATGATGATACTTTCGATGGCGCTGGTTATATGTCACTTCCTGCTAAAATGCACAGTGTTACTAGTAAAACTACAAGCACAGGAGATGATGGGGCACAGAGTTTAGTACATGAATTTGAAGGAATTGTTTTGGGTGATGGGGCTAGTCAATTAGAGACATTTCAAAAGTTACTGAATGATGAGTGTGTCTTTTTATTGCAAGATCAAGATTGCACTAGTGGTACTTATGTTCGTTTCGGCGATGATTGTTTAACGCCAATTGTTAAGGTAACTTTTGATGGCAAAACAACCAAAGAAGGCATGAAAGAATATAAGTTTACTGGTACTATTAAAGGGCATAAAGTATTCTATACTGGTACTGTAACAACTATCTAAAGGTATTTTGTTATTTAAAATTATTTATAACTTTTAAATTTATTAATTATGGATGCAATCACCCCCATTACTTTCACAAATCCAGATGTAGCAGCGAATTTTGTTGCACTTACTGATAAAGATGTAAGTGTTAGAACCGTTGCAGTAACTGCCAACGGAACTGTACCACAGTATACTGGTAAACTTAGTAATATTACTCGTGCTGCTGCTGCTGGTATGGTACGTAGGAATAATAACCTTATTGCTTTAAAAGCAGGGATAACATTAGAAGCTACAGCTTCACCTTCTCCCTCTCCTTCTTCAACATCAACGCCTACAAGTACACCAACAGTAGCTACGCCAACCGTTGATGCAAAGCAAACTAGTAAGTAAAAGAAAATTTTAATTAATGTAAAAAAGCTTCGCTATTAGCGAAGCTTTTTTTGTAAAAAGAGTGTTATGTTTAATATAGCAGATTCTATTAAATACAAAGAAGAGGTAGTGCAATGGACCAAGGATAGTGAAAATAAAATTAAAGAGCAGTTAGATAATTTAAATGTACAACGTTATCCTTATTCAAGAGACCCTATACCATTAAAGCAAGCAATAAGGGCTAAGGTTATAGACAAAAATGGATTGCCATCTATTATTGGGTACAAAATGCCAAAAACAGGTGTTTGGATTAGTAAAGGGGTAAGCCGAAGCCACCCTATTTCTACCCCTCGTCAAGCAAAAGATTGGTTTAACAGTACCATAGAATCCAATATCGAAAAGCTAGGGGATATTGTCATGGAAAATACCGGCAATATGATTGTAAATGCTTTAAAAATAAACTAGTAAATATTAGTGGTTATATACCTAACCACTACCCACTATCTACTAACAACTAAAGTCTGTCCTTTCTAGTGTCCGCTCACCTATTCACATTTACTTCATGGAATTGATACATAATTGGTTAAATGGAACAAAACACTTTGCAGTTGGCAGAGCCATTTATAAAGCATTAGGTAGTGATGCTGCTTTAAATGATATGTTCGAATC
>Ga0007836_1000325_pt1 | contig 10904 bp, 9 predicted proteins | sample CryBogCBE23Oct07_FD_71205 | JGI IMG/M metagenome (GOLD analysis project Ga0007836, IMG submission 71205) | Freshwater microbial communities from Crystal Bog, Wisconsin, USA - CBE23Oct07 | ecosystem: Environmental > Aquatic > Freshwater > Lake | place: Crystal Bog, Wisconsin, USA | collected...
TGGTTCTTATCGCGGGGTGGAGCAGCCCGGTAGCTCGTCAGGCTCATAACCTGAAGGCCGCAGGTTCAAATCCTGCCCCCGCAACCAAATCACCAAATAAAATCAATGCCGACGACCCGCCCCAAAGCGGGCTTTTTGCGTTCCAAAGACCTAACACACTTCTAGAGCGTGCCGATTCTTGACAGAATCGGGATTCCCAAATCAGTTTTATTGTGAATTAAGCTTTATGCTGAGCAGATTGGTGTGTCATTGCGGTCTGTGAGGCGGTACACTTAAGGAGAATATGATTCATTACGTGTAGCAATCGAACTTTTGGTGATGCATGGCTTGGAGAGATGACGTTAGGCAGGCACTGGAAAACATAGGAGGAATAGGAAGCCTGAGTCAAATATATTCCGCTGTCAGGGCTATCCGAAATCAGAATAATCAGTCTTTGCCAAAGACATACGATGCAATCGTGCGGCGTGAATTGGAATATAATTCATCGGATAGCGAGAGCTATAAAAAGAGGTTCAATCTTTTCTACAGCGCAAAGGGAATTGGTAATGGGGTATGGGGACTGAGATCCGCCATTGCAGGCGAGCTTGCCTCTGACTTGCAAGAATCTTATCGCGTCGAAACGACAACCTATCGGATATTAAGGGACACTAAGCTCGCTAGACAGATAAAACGCTTTCATAAGGATCGCTGCAACATATGCTCCCAAACTGTAGAGCTAAGCGAGGGAAAGACCTATTCCGAGGGACATCATATACGACCATTAGGATCTCCTCACAATGGCCCAGATATAGCAGGGAATATTCTCGTTTTATGTCCAACCTGCCATGTGAGATGTGACTATTTTGCGGTTAAGCTCGATAAGGCTTCGCTCCTAATGGTTGATGGACACGATATCTCTCAAGAATTCATCGACTATCATAATGATTGGTATGTTAGAGGATTAAAGACTTGAAAAATAAAGCAATGTGAACCGCACCGGGATTGCCGGAGGCTCTCACTTCCAAATAGGATAGAGCCATGACTAGAGCGTGCCGATTTTTGACAGAATCGGGATTCCCAAATCAGCGCTTTTCTGATTCAAGCTTTGTGCTGGTGCTGGAGGCCAGCACGCATGACGCGCGCTTATTCTGAAGACCTTCGTGAGCGGGCTCTTGCGCGCGCGGATCGTGGTGAGACGATCGGTTCGATCGCTGCCGAATTGCAAATCAGCGCATCGTGTGTTTCCAAATGGAGGAAGCTGCGACGCGAGACGGGCGAATTGAAGCCGGGTAAGATGGGCGGTCACAAGCAGGCGGTTCTGGCCGGAGCCAATGCAGACTGGCTGCGCGCGCGCATTGCGGCAGGCCCGTTCACCCTTCGCAAGCTGACGGCGAAACGGGCTGCACGTGGCATCAGGACACACCAGAAAACTGTCTGGCTGTTTGTGCACATTGAGGGGTTGAGCTCTAAAAAAACCGTGCTGCCGATGGAACAGTCTCGTCCGGATATTGCCCGCAAACGGGCGCGCTGGAAGGCGCGGCAGCACAGGATTGACCCCAAACGCCTCGTCTTCATTGATGAGACGTGGATCAAGACCAACATGGCCCCCTTGTGCGGCTGGGGACCGCGCGGGCAACGGCTGGAGGCGCGCGTGCCATGGGCACTGGAAAACGCTGACCTTCATCGCCGCACTTCGTCATGATCGTATCGATGCGCCATGGGTGATCGATGAACCGATCAACGGCGATCTCTTGACAGCCTATATCCACAAGCTGCTCGTCCCCGCGCTCGCAAAGGGAGATATCGTGATCCTGGACAATCTTGGCGCGCACAAGGGCAAGGCGGCCAGAGCCGCCATCCGCGCCGTTGGCGCTCATCTGATCTTCCTGCCCGCCTACAGCCCTGATCTCAATCCGATCGAGCAGGTCTTCGCCAAGCTCAAGCATCTGATGCGCAATGCAACCCCTCGAACCGTCGAGGACGCTTGGCGAAAGGCCGGTGATCTGCTTGATCTCTTCGCCCCAAACGAATGCGCAAACGATCTCAAAAACTCAGGCTATGCTGCCGTCTAAAATCGGCAGGCTCTAGCCTCCACGAACACTCTGAGGGAACCGGTGCGGGATCAGGTCTGTATCAATTGGCAACCGCAATTTATCCGGAGCGGCATGGTTAAACGGAGCCGTCGGAAAATTGATGATAACTGCGTCTTTTGAGCCGAAATTATAATCTGCATGCCACACATACGTTGGTATATTTATCAGGCAACGGTCATATTCGCTTAAATTTATGATACATAATTCGCCATAGGTTGAGCTGTGAGGCCGCACATCATAGAGCAGCAGCTGCATTTCGCCTTCCAAAAATACGTAGCGGTCCTCATGTTTCTCATGCAGGCCCCAGCCTTTGACTATTCCTGGACGAATTGTACACATATAGCTGAATGTTAACGGGTCTGGATATCCCCATCGTTCGTCAAATAGCTCGGCGACCGAGCCACGCTCATCGACATGGGTCGTCAGTTTCCGAATGACAACACCTTCTGTCAAACGTTTCAAACTTTTTCCGGTTTCAGACACGGTGGCTACGTCTTTTAGTGCTCCCCGTAAGCTGAATTCTGGTGAATTCATGCTCTTGTCATTCATGTGGGTGTAATCCTCTTAATCTTAAATTTATAATGAAAAAATTCATGACTTAAATTTTCTGATTGCCTGTTTGATTTTATAAATTACCTGTCGCCAGAGCGTTGATTTCAGATATAAAATTTTTTGATCTCGGCGGCGCAGTTCTTCACACAAATATGCGTTGTTCTGGCTCAGGTTCAGATTTTGACTCCGCAAATTTTCAGCTTCGGCGTTTAAATCATCAAACTCACTCTGAACGTAACCTGCAAAATCAACAAAACCAAGACTGGCCGCGCGTGCAATGTTCTGCATCAACTCGGGTGCGACATCACAATTTACGCGTGCCGGTTGTTTCTGATTGAAGTTTTTATTCAGGAATTTTTCGTTATTGGCTTGAGACAAAAACTTGCCCAGAACACGAGGCGTTGATCCATTAACCTCATGGTTAATTCTGGCTTGAGCGTCCAGGACAATCTCAAAACCAGCTTTTTTAAGTCTGTATGTAAAATCTACATCTGACCACTGAAGGGGATAAAAATCTGGATCATACCCACCGGCAGCATCCCAGGATGTGAGCCGAACCAGTGCTCCGCTGGTCGATACCCAATCAAGCGGAAAGTTCAAATCCAGATCTTCCGGGTGTGTATCTTGCAAGGGATACCAATGGGCCATATTGCCTTCACGCGTTAATACACCCGCACGCGAATAGGCTGGAATCATGCCCGAGGCATTGACAGCAATGGGTGAAACAAGGGCAACAGTGCTTGATTGCCGTATTCTTGTGAATAAATATTCAAGGCAGTCACAGTGCACCCGAACATCGTCCTGCAGGACCCAGAGCGCTTCGCTTTGAATATGTCCGCGGGCATAATTTAAAGCACCAGGAAAGCCAAGATTTAAACCGGGCTCAAAAAAATCAACATTTTCAATAGATTGAATAGGTTGCCTCGGATCATTCCATACCACCGCTATTGCCAAGCGACCATTAAAAATTGAAGCTTTCAATGCTTCAACACAAGCCAAAAGCCGATGAGGGTATTTTCCAATTGTAGGTATAACGGCAACTACATCGGGCGAATCAAATATATCTACGAGCAAAATAAACCCATAAAAAAATTCAACTTGTATTTTAATGTTTGTAAAAATACGAATTTTTATCTTTTTTGTAAAGCTTATTCTCGTGAGACCAATTTGTAATTATGGACTTCCGCATCAAATGATCCACGATTATTGTCACTGTGATCATTTTATGGACTATTGGAATGAGAACTTCTGGTGCTGGTTGCCGATATCTCAAGGGACAGCCAATGTCACCAACACCGATTCATTCCCGCAGCGCCATGGGATTTATCTCAAATTCAATCATTTAAAATGCGTAATTATGTTACAAAATGCTATGAAATGTCGTTAAAAATATCAAGACGCTTGAAAAATAATGCGTATTTTCTCAGTGTCGCGGCATGAAGTTTGAATACAAAAATGCGAAAAATTGGGGAGCGCTTCTTATGGATGATCTGGCATTTGGCAAACGGAATAAGCGCGGAGATTGGGCACCCTATAAGCCGGCGTCAATGGCGCCGCTTTTCGTGTTTCCACCTCAGCCCTTGAAACTGCTGAAATGGCTGCCGCATTATTTCTTTCCCTATAACGCGCTCTTTGCCCTATCGGCCTATATTTGGTGGGCTTATATTCTGCCGGATGTTGAAACGATGAAGACACTTGGTTTTGTGTGGATCGCGAAACTTTATACACTCAATCTTGTCGCTGTTTTTCTCTTTTTTGGCCTTTTCGAATATCGCCTCTATATCACGCGTGCGCAGGGCACGCGCTTTAAATTCAACGGCAAATGGCCATCTGAACATAAAAGCGATGCTTTTTGGTTCAAAAGCCAGAATGCAGATAGTGTTTTGCGCATAATTTTTCATGCGATTCCGATTTGGACGGCGATTGAAGTTGCAATTCTTTATGCCTATGCGAACGCCTATGTGCCCTGGCTGAGCTTTGCATCGCATCCGTGGTATTTGGGGGTTCTGGCGCTTCTCGTCCCGGTTATTCACGAAACACATTTCTTTTTGCTGCATCGTCTCATCCACACGCCATTTCTTTATAAGTATGTGCATTCGGTGCATCACAATTCGGTCAATCCGTCACCTTATTCGTCCCTCTCCATGCATCCGGTTGAATTGCTCGGCTATCTCGGCGTTGCGCTTTGGCATTTGATCTTGCCATCAAATCCAATTCTCGCACTTTATCAGTTACATGTTGCAGGCTTTGGCGCGATTCCGGGCCATGTCGGATTTGATAAAATCGAAATCGGGACAGACAGCGCAATGGATACCCATGCCTATATCCATTATCTGCACCATAAAAACTTTGAAGTGAATTATGGCGACGGGCTGATCCCGTTCGACAAATGGTTTGGCACATTTCATGACGGTTCCCCAGAGGGCGAAGCGCGTATGGAGGCGCGGTTTGAAAAATTGCGTGCCAAAATGAATGCAGCGAAAAAGCAATGATGGACAGCACGTTATGACAAAAAATTCTGTTCACGATCTTCTGGCGTCGAAGGGTAAGACGCAATGGATTCAAATTCATGTCGATAGCGCGGCGGTGTGCTAAACACAGGCCCCACTTTCAAAAAGGCCGCTGGCGGTTGGTGCATGTGTGCCCATGAGATTTCAGTCGTTTCGCTGCACAATATCCACACAAACCGTGCGCCGTGAACGCCTTACAATGGGCGTCTCAAATGTCTCGGCTCCCCCTCGCCATGTGCCATGATCGTCGGTCATGGCTGTGAAGTTTGGAAATTGGCTCACCTCATTATAGCCGATCATGTGCATCGTTCTGTGCTATTGGGCTTATGTTTTGATCCGTGTGTCTGTGTAGAAGTCTGGCCTCTTAATCTGAAAACCGTATATTTTGCTGTGATTTGAATTTGTATTCATAAATGCTCATATTTTTGCGCGAGATTTTTTAAAGTGCTGTACAAAGGATCAGTATGATTAAAATTATAATGGTCAAATGATTTCGGATTATTATCCCTATAGCTCCATATAATATATCCAACTCCGCCATTGGCCAATAAGGCTCTAATTTTTGCATTAAAATATTGAGATCGCAGGGCTTCATCAAAGCACCCTTCCTCTGCGCAATCGCTTTTTATGCCGGCTTCCCCTATAAACAGGGGCTTTTTCAATACATGAGACACAAGTAAATCGGAGGCTATAGTCGATGAGTTGCGGGAAATAACCGGATATCCTGGCAACTTATAAACGTCATGACCATAATCATGGGCTTCGATGATGTTGAGGCTTGGTATGCTATGAAGCTTTTGAAATGTATACATCCCGGCCGTGCCACATTGACCAGTACCAATGGTGCCAAGGCTTACCATATGATTATGGTCAATTTTATGAATATAAACTGACATGGACGATGTAAAACGATAAAGTCCGTCACCATTTGCGCAGCTTCCATCTGTATTCTTGTCTTCGGCCTCGTTCATTAATTGCCACATGAGAATATTTGGGCTGTCTTTATAGCGCGAAACTATAAGTTTAACATAATCCTTGTACGACAAGGCATAGTCACCATAGGGCGATGAATATCCGGATTGATACCAATTATCATATTTCTTGCCGCTCTTGGTGCAATCTTTCCATTCATTCTCAAGCACCGGGATCACTTTAATGTGGTACTTGCTGGCTAAAGTGTTCACTATGTAATCCATACGGTTAAAATTGCCGCCCTGAGCATTCACCGTGAAGGACTGAAATGCCCAAAAGCGTATTACATTGGCGCCCATGCCATGGATTTCAGAGAAGAATAGATCTAGATCAGCTTCTGACCATGGACGACCGCAGCCAACATATGGCGGGCCACCCATCGTCAGCAGATTATAACGGTTAACCCCAAGAAATATGTAGGGCTTACCGTCCAAATACAACGCCTCCCCTTTTGCGCTGACGAAATGCGCGCCTTGCGCATGCGCGACATATGGGAAAAGCAGCATGAAAACGAGCATGGTTAAACGTTTAAGCATGATATTCAGGCTCCTCACTGAAATTTTCATGCAAGAGCACAGTTTAATCTCTGGGCGCCATTCGGCCCTAACGCCTATGGGCGTCTTGCGTCATAACAGCTCTATCCGCATGAAAATTGATGATTATCGGCCTACCGACATGACAATCACCTCTGAGGGCTGATAAAAGTAAGCCCATGCGCCAGGTGATCCTTGAAATTATTTAGTCTTTACGTATGTTTGCACAACGCGTCTGTTGAATATTATATTTTTTATAATTAATTTCTTAAAATTAAAGTGTGGCTTTTTTGAGAATAAAATAGTCATAATATAAGGCTCATGAACACTTTTTAGGCGATGGGCAACAATAAGACTTTTCTCTCGGTCAAACTCGAGTCTGTTGCCTTGAGACGCAAACGTCTCCCTCTCCCCGTTCATCCCTCTCAACGGCCTGCGGCTTCATCAGGATGACGAGGAGAAGGAGTGCTTACAGTGCGTTTCCACCTCAAAACAGCGTGCTCTAGCTGTGAGGTTTCAGGAGGTTGTCCATTCGGAGCGATCCTGGAAAACTGAGGTGTGGTAACTCCAGTCTCCCAAATCTGCTCCGAATGGACAACCTCCTGAAACCTCACAACTAATGCCGATTCAAACACGGCGGGTGTCGATTGGCTGATGGATTGAGGCACCAAATGGATCTCGTCGAAATTTAGCTACAAAATCGGACAGGCACTTGGCGCGTTTACGCGATAACTCTCAACAATCCTCAGGTGATAAAAATGGCGATGAAATCCCTGAAGGAGCAATTTCCCGATCAGCCTGTGCGGGCGGTGAATAAGGCGGGCCAGTTGCTGGATCTTATGTGGTAATCCAACTCGTTCATTGCCATAGCGTCAACTATTGAGCACGCCGCACGCGCAGGCATGGTACTACCGCGTTGCAACACTTGAGATTTTTTTGACAGGAGATCATTGACGGAATGCTACACCTATGAGCTAAGTAGCAAAATTATTTGATAATTTAATTAATTGCTCAAGGTCTTTATAATGAAAAAGTTGATTGTCCTTGCTGCTGTGATCGCAGCGCCTTTTACCGCACAAGCTGCTGATTTGCCATATAAGAAGGCGCCAGATGCGCCAGCTCCTATTGTTGCGGCTCCTCCAATGTTCACTTGGACGGGGTTTTATGTTGGCGTGAATAGTGGGTATGGTTGGCAATCAAAATCGGCTATTTGCATTGATGGGTTACATACTTGCTCTAACGCTGGAATATCGCATTCTTTGCAAAAGCCTCAAGGCTTTATGGGTGGTGCACAGATTGGTTATAATTGGCAATTTGGTTCGAATGTTGTGTTGGGTCTCGAAGCTGACGTTGACGCGTCAAGTTTGAATAATAAGTTTTATGGGATTGAGCCTGATTACGTTGGGTGGTCACATAGAAGTTCAACTAAGTATGATTTTATAAGCACAGTTCGTGGCCGCTTTGGTTATGCTTATAATCGGGCGTTGTTTTATGTCACTGCTGGCTTGGCTGTTGCATCATTTAAAGATAATTATACTGAATATAACGAAGGTATAATTGCTACATATGGCAATTATAAGGGTATTCTAAACGATAATGCTGCCAAGTTTGGCCTTGCTCTTGGTGGAGGTATTGAATACGCTTTGACAAATAATTGGTCTGTGAATGCAGATTACGTTCACGCGTTTTTGGGTTCGTCAAAAAAAGATATTTCCGCTCCTTGGACGCCAGATCCAACTGCTTCTCATTTTATATATGAAAAATTCAACCACGATTTGGACATTGTCCGCGTAGGCGTCAACTACAAGTTCTAATCTTCACCGACGATTGAACGCAAAAGGGCCCGGCATTACGCTGGGCCTTTTTTGTTTGCATGGACTCACATTCGTCGAACCTGAGGAAATTCCAGTTCCGGATGGCCTAGTTTCGGGGAGCACTTCATTAGAGCATGCTGTTTTCGGGTGGAAACACACTATGAGCGTTCCTTCTCCCCGTCATCCTGAGGCTCTCGAAGGATGAACGGGGAGAAGGACAGGATGAGGGGCGTGGACTCATAGAAATGCCCCTCACCCCACCCTCTCCTCGCCAGCGGGGAGAGGGAGACGTTTCCATCTAAAAGCAACAGACTCTAAACCGCTCGAACGAACTCAAAACTGGATAAAACTTGGGGCAAGGGCACATTACCGCCAATTTTACATCCACTTTGGATTAAATTGGCTCTCTTGGCGATGAGGTTTGGCTGACAATGACAATTTATCCAAATAGGATAATTCATTGTGCGTCCAATATGGCCGGTTGCCGGTGCTGAGCCTGTTTTGTGAAGATGGGCGCAGGGCACTTTTGGGGAATGACCGGGGTTTCGAAAATCAAGTTTGGTGCAGTGGTGATGCAGAAAAATCGTCGGCGATATCAGAAGGCCGTTCCGGCGCCCGAAGGTCCCTATGAAGGTGGGGCGTTGGATGCTGGTCAGAGCGTATCAGTACAGCGTGATGCCCGGCCATTTCTTGATCTGATCGAGTTTTTGCAGCGTGAATCCGAGTTGGCGCTTGGTCTTACGGCCGCACGGCGTGACCTTAGGATGATCGTCTATCTAATGCGGAACCACTTTTCGGGAAGTCTGGTGACGAGTTCCTCGCTGGCGACGGCATCGGGCCTGACCTATGGCACCGCCATGCGGGCTATTGAGTTCATGCTGGCCGACGGGATGATCGTCAAGCGCCCGAAAACCACCACGGGAAAGTCCTTTTCGCTTCACCCCTCAGAGGAGCTTCTCGCGCGTTGGCAGCGCTTTACCTAGCAATATAATGAGTTTTCCAGGCTGAATTTGGAACCTTCGATTGCCGAGAGCGGACGTAAACCGAGAACCCGCAGCCGTGAGGAGATCGGGGCCATTCTGTCGCCGCCCGCGGTACTCACCACCAAATTGCCGTTGCGACAAGGCTTGCGAGTGCTTGTGCACGCCGACCCAACCTTTATGGCGATGCGTTCGTTTAAGCGCCAACAGGAAATGATGCTGGGTGTGCCGATTGCCAGCAAGGCTTTATCAATTGACCGATTACATGAAGAGGTGATTGAGAACAGCAAGTTGCCGTATTCGCGCTATGATATTATCGCGTGTGATTATCCTTGGTTTGGCGAGATGGCCTCGCAGAAGCATCTTTTGCCGCTGGATCACCTGATGGCTGAGATTGGCGATGATGCGAAGGATTTTTATCCGGAAACATTGTCGACATCACGCTGGAAGGGCTCGCAATATGGCATTCCTGTCATGATGACGGGTGAACTGCTGATTTATCGAAAGGATATTCTTGAACAGAGTGGCATCTCTCCACCGCGCACGGCCGCTGAAACAGTCATAGCCGCACGTAAATTGCATAATAAGATCGACGGAATGGCCGGAATTGCCTGGAATGGTCGCAGAGGCACCCCTCTGGGCCACACGTTCCTGATGATCATGGCGGCCTTCGGTCAGCCCATCATCGATCTGGCCCGAACCAGCGACGGTTTTGATACGCTCCGGATTGAACCTGAGAATTTACGACCGATGTTTCTTTCGCTGGAAGCGCGTCAGACAGCTGAGTATTTACTCGAAATTTTGCCCTATTCGGTGCCGAACGTGCTAGATATGGAGTGGTATGATCGTGCGCTTGCCTATAAATCCGGGAAAACCGCGCTTGCTTATTCCCATACAATGCTCGCGCCTCTTTATGAAACGGACGCCAATGCTCCTGCTTACCGGCGCACCGGTTATCTGCCGCATCCGCATGGGCCCCGAGGCAAGCCGATTGTCCCACTCGGTGGTTATGGATTGGCCGTGCCGTCAAATCTCGCGCCGGAACGCATCAAACCTGTGATGACGGCGTTAAAGGCTATGACATCGGCCAATGCAGCCAAGCTCTATTTGATAAATGGCAGTCTGGCCAGCCCACGGCGTAGTGTCAGTCTTGACCCCGAAGTGAGAGCCTTGTCGCCGATTGTCTCTGTTGTTCATGAGATGGCGGAGAGTGGTATTGTTCGCATGTGGCCGCGCGTGCCGATCCCCCAAATTACAGACATCATCCGCATTGCCGGTGATGAAATCCATTTCCTGCTGAAAGGTGAAAAGTCAATCGGTGTGGCCTTGCGCGACGCCCAGAATCGTAGCGACGTGCTTATGCGCAAAGGCGGCTCCAAGTAGCTCTGGTCTGATGCCTTTTGACCGAGCTTCGAGTGTCTGAAAAATCCAATCTGGATAGAATTGCACCTTGGATGCTTCATCCAAATTG
>Ga0007836_1000326_pt1 | contig 10896 bp, 6 predicted proteins | sample CryBogCBE23Oct07_FD_71205 | JGI IMG/M metagenome (GOLD analysis project Ga0007836, IMG submission 71205) | Freshwater microbial communities from Crystal Bog, Wisconsin, USA - CBE23Oct07 | ecosystem: Environmental > Aquatic > Freshwater > Lake | place: Crystal Bog, Wisconsin, USA | collected...
GTCTCTTGGGTTATTAAATATGTTAACGGGTAAAACCAAAAAGGTTGCTTTCTTTAAGCCTATTATTCATAAATTAGCAGATAGAGAAATTGATTATCATATACAAACCATTGTATCTTATTTTAAAATAACTACTCCCTATACGGATATGTTTGCTTTTACGAGAGAGGAAGTCTTGCAACATAGGGCCAATGGTAACGATGCAATGGTGATAGATACCATTATTGCAAAATTTAAAAAGTTAGAAGAAGACAACGACTTTGTAATTGTAGAAGGAACCGACTTTTTAAAAGAAGGTGTTTCTTATGACTTTGATGCCAATATAGTTATTGCAAAGAATTTAGGAATACCAGTTATTTTATTGTTGAGTGGCGAAGGGGTAGAGGACGATGTAATTGTTAACAATGTATTGGCATCGGGAAAGGGCTTTGTAGATAAAGATATACCCATAATAGCGACGGTTATAAATAAGGTAAACCCAGATTCGGTTTACTCTTTAAAACTTAAATTGGGAAATTTAAATCTCGGAGAAACCTTAACGAGTGTTATTCCTAAAAATAAAGATTTAGATAACCCCACCATTAAAGAAATTGCATCTTCAATAGGAGGAAAGGTATTATTTGGTAATAATAAACTATCCAATCAGGTTGATAAATCAATTGTAGGGGCAATGTTATTGCATAATTTATTGCCTCGTTTAGAAAAGAATACTTTAGTTGTAACCCCTGGAGATAGGGGAGATATTATTTTGGCTGTAATGCAGGCAAATATTTCTTCTAATTATCCCAAAGTAGCAGGTTTAATATTAACTGGTGGTATTGAAGTAGAAGAACCTATTGTAAAATTAATAGAGGGATTAGAAACTGTAGTTCCTGTTGTACAGGTAGAAACAGGTACTTTTAATACCGTAACCAATATTAGTAATACGCAGGCAAGAATAACTTTTGATAATATTCGTAAGATTGAATTGGCTATTGATACTTTTAATAAGTATTTGAATACCAATGGTCTTGAGGAAAAAATAAATACCTCACATACAAGTGGTATTACTCCACACATGTTTCAATACCAGCTAGTACGAAAGGCAAAGCGACTAAAAAAGCATATAGTATTAGCAGAAGGTAATGATGATAGGATTTTAATTGCTGCAGCAAGATTATTGCAACAAGAAATTGTTAATTTAACCATATTGGGTAATACAGATGAAATACATGCTTCGCTACGTAGATTAAATATTAGCTTCCCCGAAAATGGAGTAAACATTATTGACCCATTATCTTCTGTAGATTTTGAGCGATATTCTACTACATTATATGAGCTAAGAAAAGCAAAGAATGTAACCTTACAAATGGCGCACGATTTAATGAGCGATGTATCTTATTACGGTACGATGATGGTATATTTAGGAGATGCCGATGGTATGGTGTCTGGAGCAGTACATACCACTCAACATACTATTAGACCTGCTTTACAATTTGTAAAAACTAAGCCTGGCATACAAACTGTTTCATCTGTATTTTTTATGTGTTTGGAGGATAGGGTATGTGTGTTTGGAGATTGTGCCGTTAACCCTAATCCTTCTGCCGAACAATTGGCAGAGATAGCTATATTGGCAGCAGATAGCAGCAGTTCATTCGGAATAGAACCATTGGTGGCAATGCTATCCTACTCATCCGGAACATCAGGTGCAGGCGAGGAAGTAGATAAAGTACGTAGGGCTACTGAAATAGTAAGAGAGTTGCGCCCTGATTTAAAAGTAGAAGGACCCATACAATATGATGCTGCTGTAGATCCTGTGGTAGGTAAGCAAAAGATGCCTAATTCGTTAGTAGCAGGTGCAGCTAGTGTATTAATTTTCCCTGATTTAAATACGGGTAACAATACCTACAAAGCCGTTCAAAGAGAAACAGGCGCTCTAGCCATTGGTCCTATGTTGCAAGGATTAAATAAGCCGGTTAACGATTTAAGTAGGGGATGCACTATTGATGATATATTTAATACCGTAGTTATTACTGCTATACAGGCACAGGGATGATAATGGTAAGTGGTAAGTGGTAAGTTTTAAGTATTAAGTGGTAGGTTTTAAGTTTTAAGTAGTTATTTTTTAAAGAGTGTTTATATGAAAGTATTTGTAATTAATTGTGGTAGTAGTTCTATAAAATATAGATTAATAGATATGCCTTCTACTTTGTTGATATGTAGTGGTCAGGTAGAAAGAATTGGGCTTGTAGGTAGTTTATTTACCCATAAAATATACAAGGACTCGGTGGTTAAGGTAATAAACAAAGAGTTAGAGAGTGTTACCCATAAAGAAGCATTGGGTTTAGTAGTAAAAATGATGATTGATGATAAAGATGGGGTTTTAACATCTTTAGATGAAATAGAATTAGTTGGTCATAGGGTATTACATGGCGGTGATTTGTTTGCTAGTACCACTTTTATTGATGAAGATGTGAAGAAGCAAATAAAAAAGTTGTTTCCTTTAGGGCCTTTACACCTTCCTGCCAATCATACAGGTATAGAAGTAGCAGAAACTTTGTTTACATCTGCTAAACATGTATCTGTGTTTGATACTGCATTTCATCAATCTATGCCACCTGTAGCTTACAGATATGCTATTAATAACAAATACTTTGAACAATATGGTATCAGAGCCTATGGTTTTCATGGTACTAGCCATAAATATGTTTCTCAAAAAGCTGCTACCTATTTGGGAAAACCTAATGCAAAAATTATTACTATTCATTTAGGTAATGGTTGCAGTATGGCAGCTATAAATGCAGGTAAATGTCTTGACACTTCGATGGGAATGGGGCCATTGAGTGGTTTAATTATGGGTACAAGATCTGGTGATTTAGATCCTTCGGTTATTTTTTACTTATTAGAACATACAGGAATGGATCCCGAGGAGTTACAAAATATATTAAACAAGAAAAGTGGTATGTTGGGCTTGTGTGGAATGAGCGATATGCGTGATATAAAAGCTGCCATTAAAAGTGGAAACAAAGAGGCAATATTAGCTTATGAATTATATGCTTATAGAATAAAAAAATATATTGGCAGTTACTTGGCAGTATTAAATGGCATAGATGCCATTGTATTTACAGGAGGAATAGGAGAAAATGATGCAACTATGCGCCAACTAGCTACTAGTAATTTAGATGCTTTAGGAATAACTTGTAAAGAAAGTGCCACTTTAATTAGCGAGGATGGTATAGAAGAATATCAAGAATTAAATTCTGCTATTAAAGTTTTGGTAGTACCTACTAATGAAGAACTAGAAATTGCTCAGCAATGTTATGATTTGTTTAAAGGTTATACGTCTTAGTTTTTTTATTTATTTAACTTGGTCATCATATTTACTAAATACCGACTTCAACAGCATTATTAATTACAATGGGTATACTTGCTATAATGCTTACTAGCATAAACTATTAGTAATTGTAGTTAACATCTACTAGGGTTAATATAGGTTTTTAGTTTTGTGATGCCATGCTTGGTGAAGTTCCTCAAGTTTTTTGTCACTACCAAACGCTTAATACCTATTACTTTTATGCATACATTCTAATATTAATTAATTATTACCATTATTTGGTTTTCTGGCTTCTATTATTCAACTTCCTACATTTACACCTAAATATTACAGCTCTTTTAAAGGGGGTAATTCGTATTGCTCATTCCTTTACATTTGTTGCTTTACTAAATGAGAAAGTTACTATGTTTTGGTATGAACCAGATGTAAAGCAAGTTGAAGAAAAGAAAGCTAAAGTTGAAGACCCTAAAATGCTTTTCTATGGTAGTTCCTCTATAAGACTTTGGAATACTTTGTACGAAGATTTTCAAGAATATAGACCGCTAAACATGGGCTTTGGTGGCGCTACACTCGCTTCTTGTATTGTTTATTTTGAGCGTTTAATGGAAGGGTTAAATCCAGACATCATTTTAATATATGCGGGAGATAATGATTTAGGAGATGGTAGACATCCTGAAGAGGTATTTATCTTCTTTAAGCAAATGGTAGTAGATGTACGTAAGCGATTTGGCAACATTCCCCTTTTATTTGTTTCGATTAAGCCAAGTATCCGACGATTTAACATTATTGAGCAAATTAGGTTTGCCAATAAGATTATCTCCTCAGAAATTGAACATAGAATGGATGAAAATGTATTTTTTATCAATATATTCGAAGCTATGGTCGATTCAAACAGATACCCCAATAGAATGCTATTTTTACCCGAAGGGCTTCACATGAACGATAATGGCTATTTAATTTGGACTCAGGTTATAAAAGATTTTATGGTGAAAAACAATATTACCTTACAATAAAATATTATTAATTAATGTATACTGCATTATCATCTGCAATTACCCCGCATGGTTATAAAAGAGAGTACTTTAAATGGTACAGCAAGCATGTTGAACAAGATATGGAATTACTTGTTTTTGGCTTTGCAGGAAGACCAGTATTATTTTTCCCTACAAGAACAGCAAAGTTTTATGATTATGAAGATTGGAAAGTAGTAGATGCTTTTCGTGATAAATTGGTAGCAGGCGAAATACAGTTATATTGTTTAGATAGTGCCGACCAACATAGTTTTTACAACAAAGCCATTTCTCCTGCACAAAGAATTCAAAAGCATGAGAAGTTTGAGCAATATATTTTACAAGATTTAATGCCTTTTATAAAACAACGCAACCATAACCATCAATTTATTTCTGCCGGTTGTAGTCTAGGTGGGTATCACGCTGTAAATATTGCTTTTAGGTACCCTTTATTGTTTTCTAAAGTAGTTGCTATGAGTGGGCGATACGATTTAACACTTAAACTAGCCTACTTTGATGATTTGTTTGATGGATATATGGATGATCATATTTATAGCCATACCCCTACTAAGTTTTTACCACACATTTTTAATCCACATAGTTTAGAATTATTAAGAAAGCTAGATATTACACTTGTAATAGGGGAGGCAGATGCTTTTTTAGAAAATAATAACCTACTTCACCAACAACTAAACGATAAAGAAATACCTCACCATTATTACGTTTGGAAAGGTGAAGCGCACAAGGCGCAATATTGGATTCAGATGGTACAATTGTATTTTTAATGTATACCTTTTCTGCTTAAATGCTTCCTTACTACGCTGTTATATTTACTTCTTTAAAAAAAGCACACACGCCAGACTATTCTGTAATGGCTCAACGAATGGTTGAACTTGCAAAGACTCAGTCTGGTTTTATAGGGATTGAAAGTGCAAGACAAGAAATAGGCATCACCGTATCTTATTGGGAAAGTATAGAAGCAATTAAAAATTGGAAACAAAAAGCCGAGCATTTAATTGCACAAAAAAAGGGAAAATATGATTGGTACAGTTATTACAAGGTTAGGATTTGTAAAGTAGAGCGGGAATATGAATTATAATAATAGTATACGCTACTTTGGTTAGTAGATTTTAATAATGTGTGTTTCTAAAAAATATCTTTATGCAAAACACTTCTCATTTATTAATGATTCGTCCAGTAAGGTTTGGTTATAATGCTGAGACTGCTGTTAATAATTATTTTCAAACACCTACTGCCAATACTGCGTTTGTACAACAACAAGCCTTGTTGGAGTTCGATAATTTTGTTGATAAGCTAACCAACAATGGTATTGACGTTACGGTAGTGCAAGATTCAGAAGAACCACATACGCCCGACTCTATTTTTCCAAACAACTGGATTTCTTTTCATGAGGATGGTACCATTTGTTTGTATCCTATGTATGCTGTAAATAGACGTTTAGAAAGGAACGAAGAAGTAATAAACAGCATAAAAGAAAAATTTGAAGCAAAACATATTCTTGATTTCTCCGTATATGAAGACAACCAAATATTTTTAGAGGGAACAGGGAGTATGGTACTTGATAGGGAAAATAAAATAGCTTATGCTTGCTTATCACAGCGTACAAATAAAGCTGTATTAAAAGAATTTTGTAAGTCGTTGAATTACACCCCAATGCCGTTTGATGCGCTAGATGAACATGGCAATGTTATTTATCATACGAATGTGATGATGTGCGTTGCTGATAAATATGCAATCGTATGTTTGGCATCTATTAAAGAAACTTTGCAAAAGGAGTATCTCATAAAATCTCTTGAAAATAGTGGTAAAGAAATTATTGATATTAGCTATTACCAACTAAATCATTTTGCTGGTAATATGTTACAAGTACAAAATAAGGAGGGTAAAAAGCTATTAGTGATGAGTTCACAAGCCTATGAAAGCCTTAGTAATGAGCAAATAAATAAGATAGAATCATACAATCCAATTATCCACAATAAAATTGATACGATCGAAACAAGTGGGGGAGGAAGTGCTAGGTGTATGATGGCAGAAATTTTCTTACCCTTAAAAAGGTAATAAAATCTCTAATTTGTTGTGTTCTTTTAGCTTGTCGTCTTCGTAAACATCAAATGTAAACCAACCTGCATGCATAAAGTTTGAATTATCTAGTGTGAGAACAGGGTCTTTTATATTTTTCAATTGAAAAAACTCTTTGCCACCCTCATCATAAAATATAACATGATATTTATGTTGTTTACAGCCCAAAAAGTGCAACTCCACATTGTTTGATTTTTCATTTGTAAAAACAAAGCTAGATGGCTTCCAAACTGGTTTTGGTACAAAAGGCTTTATAATTAGATTGTTTTTATCTACATTAAACAGGGTATCTTTTGTTTTTGTAATAATAGAATCTCTTAAATGCTTGTAATTTTTTTCCTCTACCTTAAATAATAAAGTATCTATTGTTCTTCTGTAAATGTTAATGTAAATATTTTCAGGAATGATGGGTTTTGTTGAATTGGGGGTAACAGATATAGGTTGATTTTGCTTTTCGATATTGTTTGGTAAACTTGGTGAGCTACTAATTTCGCGTGAACTTTCATTTTGCGGTACAACCACATTCGGTACTAACTTTTGATAATAATCAAATGAGTATAAACCTATCGATTTTGTAAAATAATACTTACCACCATCTAATGAATAAAATATTCTATAGAATACTTTAACCCCTTTAGGCATACGTAAATCAACAACTCCATTTTGTGGTAATTCTGGCGATTGTGCAGCATAAATAGTTGAAAAGAATTGGGTGCTATCAAAAGAACGCTGCACAGCTAATTGTACGCAATGATAACTAAAGGGGTTTATCCAAGTTATTAGAATTTTCTTATCGTTTATATCTCTAATATTAAAATTGGGGAGTGTGTCTTGTGCTTTTACTTCACTACAAAATGCGCATAATAATACTAAACCAATAATTATCTTCATTGGTGCAAATATAAAAGAAGAAGGGATTGAGTAATATTCGATTGTAATCAAAAACTAAATCCAATTTGTAAATTCCGTTTCACATTATGTTTTTTTCCATCATTCGGCTTGCTTTTTATTCTAACTTGTTTGTGAGTTTCTTATTAAAGGATACCTTGTTGCGGATAATGTATCCTCTATTACAAATAGGGCATCCTAGATTCTCAATAGGGTGTCCCAGATTTCCAATATGGTGTCTCTAATTGCGAAGAATGTAAACATTTTGCTGAGTAATATTTACTCAAAAAGGTAATTAATAACCTTTTAAATGCATTATGTACCCTTTATTTAATACTTAAACATGCTGTAAAGCACCTACATAACTACCCGAATGTAATATTATTTATAAAAAGCTACCACAAATTAATCCACAGGGATACCAAACGCTTCAAAACTTAAAAAAATATTCATTTACTTATCTGTTATACCTTTTGTATAGGTATGCCAAACCAATTGGTATTGTTTAAAAGGTGTTCTCCTTTCATCACTAAAGATAACGGTCCTATTTTGCAATTATTTTCAATCTTGGTATTATACAATATAACACTTCCTGCACCAATACTCGCTCTTTCTCCAATATCAACCTTCCCAATTTTCATTACTCTATCTTCAAATAAGTGTGTTTGTGGACCCGAATACACATTAAATGCACAATCATCACCCAATGTTATCATATCAAATTCAGTGATGTCTGCTGTATCCATCCATACTCTTTTTCCAATTTTTACACCCATTAATCTAAAGAAAATAGGTAAAAAGGGAGTGCCCTCTAAGTTTGTAAGTAAGTAAGGGGTTGCTAAGGCTTCAAATATCGATGTAATAGCTTCTGTTCTCCATACTTTCCAGGTCCACATTGGGTATTGTTCTTCTTTGTATTTGCCTATCAATACCCATTTTAGAATACAACAGAAAGCAAAAGAAGGTAAGGAAACAATACCTATATAATAGATTGGAAATAACAATGCAATTATCCAATAGCTATGTTCGGAAGTTAAAAGATCATGAGTAAATGCAATAAATAGTAAACTTAAAGATAAAGCAATGGTTTGAGGTACAAGTACCCTTGAAAATTCTACAATCGCCCTAAATATCTTCCTTTTCCTGCTTGGTTTATACGTGAGCCAATCTGGATAGAATGTTCCCGTTGCCCTGCGAGGTAATTGTACAGCAGGCGATCCAAACCAATCTGAGGGGGTATTGTCAGAAATTGGATTCTTTAATGGAGGAATTGAAGTAACCCCAATTAATTTATTATCCCCTAAATGGTAGCCTTGGGGAATTAAAGCGCTATTACCTACAAAGCTTTTATTACCTATGTACGTTTTTTCAATAATTATTTCTTGATTCTTAATATCTGTTTCTCCAATAACAGCCGCATCAGCAATAAAAGACTCTTCACCTATCTCTAATAAATGGTGGGTAACATTACTAGCATTAGAAATCTCGGTGTTCTTACCCACTTTAGCACCCAAAGCCCTATATAATCTAGATATAAATACGGTGGCAAATATGGGGCGGAGCACATTTAGGGACAAAGCAAAAACCTGATCAAAAAACCATTTCTTAACATAAGTTGGGCTGTAAACAGAATATCGCCCCACCTTAATTCCTCTTTCTAATATCCTTGATATAATAACAATTTCGGCAATAAAAAGAAGTATGTAAGATAAAGCGAAGATTGGGGTATTTATTAAGTAATAAAAAGAATAAGGATCTGCCTGGTCATCTAAATAATTTAACCCAAGTATGGTAGGTATAATGGGCAACATGACGATGGTTGGGAAAATTAATATTAGCAAAAAGAAAATAAACTTATAAGATAACCTTATTGCTCTTGGAGTTGGCGTATAGGCAACATCTACTGGTTTTTGGTGGGATAATCTTGCTGGACTACCCTCCCAAACACTATTTTTATGCATGGTTAAACCAAACTCCAAACACGATAAATCTTTTAATTCGCTACCTTCTTCCAATGTACTTCCTCCGTTTACTATAGAGTTGGTGCCTATATAACTATTATCTTTCAGGGTAATGGTTCTAAACTTAAGCAATCCATCTTCTACCCAAGCATTATTTAAAATAACATTAGAGCTGATGGTAACATTTTTGCCGATAGTAATTAAGTCAGCACATCCAAATCTAAAATTGCTTAACTGCGCATCATCAGCAGTTTTAATACCTACAATTCTCATTAAGGAGGGATAAAGAGGGGTGGAGCCAAAAGCTTCTAAAGGCATTAATCTAACCAAATGATTATAAAACCACCATCTAAAATAAGTTAAGCCCCATAAAGGATAATCACCTTCTTTAAACTTGCCAATAATAGTGCGTTTAATAATTGCAGCACTCAAAATGACTACTGGACTAACAACACAAAACAACCCAATAGCTATTAATAGAGGTAGTAAATGACGCCCATCTAGTTCTTGCGCTGCTACATAATAACCCAAGTAAGGTACAAAGATGGTGGCAGCTTGAAGACCGAAAATTAATATTAAACTAATTGCTTGAAAAAATCCACAGGTAAAATATCTAAAGGGGGGGATTTTGTGAAACGCTTGCTTTGTTTGCTTTTTAGTAGTATATTTTTCGTTAATCCAATAATTGATAAGGGCTTCAATGCTTCTTTTTTGATAGATGTCAATAATAGAAACATTTTCAAGGCCTTCTATTTGTCTAATCTCCGAAACAAACATCGCTGCCAACATAGAATGCCCACCCAAATCATTAAAAAAGTCATGCTCTTTCTTTATTGATTGACCAGGAAAAGAATTGGTTAATACCGTAATTACTTGCTCTATTACTTTATTTCCCGCATATTCTTTTAATAGCGCTTCATTATTTGCTTCTCCTTCATTTTCATTGTTAATTACTTGCCAATCGGGCAAGGCTTTTCTATCAACTTTTCCACTAGGAAGCCATTTAAAATCATCTACTTTCATAAAGTAGTTGGGTACCATATAGGTGGGTAATAAAGAAGCTAACTTTTCTCTAAGTGTTTTTTCATCTACAATAACTTCTTTGTTTAATGAAATATAATAGGCTACAATTTGATCGATGTTTCTAATGTTCTTAACTGCAATTGCTGCGGTTTTAATGGTTTCAATTGAGTTTAAAACTGCCTCAATTTCACCTAATTCAACCCTGTAACCTCTTATTTTTACTTGATCATCTTTTCGGCCTATCACTTTAAATCTCCCATCTTCAGTCATTGTGCCTTTGTCTCCAGATAAATAAATTCTATCACCCGGAAGCTGATTTAAACTTGCAGGCTTAGGTAAAAACACTTTTTCGGTAAGCTCAGACTTATTAATATATCCATCACTTACGCTAATGCCACTCAATACTATTTCTCCCTCCTCACCAATCGGTACGGGTTCTAAATTTTGGTTTACCACCGCCATCCCGTAGTTGGGCAACGGATAACCAATAGTAATTTCATCGTCTGCCCTTAGTTCAATAAATGTAGCAGAAACGGTAGTTTCGGTAGGGCCATAACTATTAAAAAATTGCAGATTAAGATTGCCCCACTTTTTTAAAACA
>Ga0007836_1000328_pt1 | contig 10821 bp, 3 predicted proteins | sample CryBogCBE23Oct07_FD_71205 | JGI IMG/M metagenome (GOLD analysis project Ga0007836, IMG submission 71205) | Freshwater microbial communities from Crystal Bog, Wisconsin, USA - CBE23Oct07 | ecosystem: Environmental > Aquatic > Freshwater > Lake | place: Crystal Bog, Wisconsin, USA | collected...
ATTTTGCAAGGCAGCTCAAAAAGCCTATCATATTCTCGTTTGGTTTCAATGATAAAACTTGTGGACCAACTACTTCTTTTGCTACTTATAATACTACTACAGCACCCAAGGAAATCTTTTTGGCACCCAATACTGGACATTGGACTTTTCAGGAACAACAGGATACTTGCCTTCGATTTGTGATGAAACAATTTGATATGAAATAAATGGTTTACTTCTTTTTCACTGGTTGAATGGTAAATAAGAATATTGAAGTGGGTTAGTTTTAGGTAAAACGGACCAGATAAGTACTCCTTCAGTCAGCTTTTGGTTAAACCTAACAAGAAATGGGGTAACCTAACAAGATATACTTACAGTTTGTCCGATTTTGCTAAAACAGAACTAACTTATACTAAATGTTATTGGTAAATGAAACAAAGACGATGAAACCAATCAAATATTAGAAGTTTATTATCCTAACTTTCGAGTGAACGAACAAACTATTAGTTAGAATGATAGAAATGAAAAAATGTAAAGAAGGCGTTATGAAATTGAATGTAAGCATGTTTTTAATGAGTATGTTAGTAATGTTATTAGCACAGGCTCAAAATCCATCAGAGATTATAAAACGTTCTAATGGTGATGAACAAGGATTAGAAGTACCTAAGTCACTTATCATTCCTCAGGATAAACTTGCTTATGCTGATGCAGTTACAGGATGGTATAAAATGGATAAAAATGCCTCTCCTCATAGAGCTGATTGGTTTGCTGATGCACATTTTGGTTGTTTTGTTCATTGGGGTGTCTATTCATCTTTAGCAGGTGAATGGAAAGGGATAGGCGGTCTTGGTTATGGCGAACACATTATGCGTTCAAGGAAGATTCCTTTGGCAGAATACAAGGAGAAAGTGGTGGATAGTTTTAATCCGTCACTTTTTAATGCTAATGAATGGATAAAATCAGCTAAAGGGGCAGGGATGAAATATTTTATTATCACTGCCAAGCATCACGATGGTTTTGCCATGTATCCTTCAACTGCCTACCCTTATGATATCAGACAAACAAAAATGACGCAAGACCCAATGAAAGCTTTGAGTATTGCTGCAAAGAAATATGGGCTAAAATTCGGGTTTTACTATTCTCATGCTTTTGATTGGGAACATCCAGATGCTCCTGGAAATGACTGGGATTATAATAATCCAGGGGGTGACAAACTTTTGCATGGTGCCCATTGGTGGGAATCTTATCCAGCGTTTTTAGTGAATGCAGAAAAATATGTAAACGAAAAGTCCATACCACAAATTCTAGAGCTAATTAAAAATTATCACCCAGATATTTTGTGGTTCGATACGCCTCACAAACTTCCCATGTACCTAAATCTGAAAATCTTAAAGGCTATTCGAGAAGCAGACCCTAACATTGTTATAAATGGACGTCTTGCAAGAGTAGGGGATGTTAATTTTGGTGATTATGCAAATACAGGAGACCGTGCCGCTTTCTTTCGTCCTACTCTAGGGATGTGGGAAGCAATACCTACTACCAATGAGTCGTATGGCTATAATAAATTTGACAGCAGTCATAAAAGTCCCTCTCATTTCATCCGATTATTGGCAAGTGCTGCTGCTAAAGGCGGTAACATATTGTTGAATGTTGGGCCAAAGGGTGATGGTACAATCGATCAAAAAGATCTTATTATCCTTAAGGGTATTGGCAAGTGGATGAAAGTGAATGGTGAAAGTATATATGGAACAAAAAGTAATCCACTTAGCATACAGAGTTGGGGCGAGATAACCCGAAAGAAAAATGTTTTATACCTGCATGTCTTTCAATGGCCGAAAAATAAGACATTAATAATTGGAGGTCTAAGCACAAATATTAAAAAAGCTTATCTTCTCTCAGATGTTAAACACAAGTCTTTGACAACAAAGCGTATTAATAAAACGGATGTCGCTATTTCTTTAGATGGCATTGCCCCTGATAGTGTAAATACAGTAATAAAGTTGGAGTGTGATAGCATAAGGAATGTAAACGCAGTCAGGTTATTATCTAATACAGAGATAAATACCTTGCTTGTGTTTGACGCATTAACACCTAATAAAGGATTTTTATATGGAGATGGTAAGCCATACAGTAACTATGCAACTAATTGGAAAACCACAGAACAATATTTACAATGGAATGTACGACTCAATGGAAAGGCTACCTATAATTTTGAATTGCAGTACAACACTGCAGATAGGGCAGATAGTGGAACAGTCATGCTATTAGTTGATGGAATAACCTATCGATTACCCTACTCAGCACCACCCAATAAAAATAGGATAGCGTTGCTAAACGTTCCTGAAATGACTATGTCTGAAGGAAATCATGTCATAGAATTGAAATTAGATGCTTACAATGGAAAGCAAGCTATGCAACCTATGCAATTAAAGCTCATCCCTGCAATCAATAAATAGGGTAACTATCGTTTGTGAATGTTTTTTATAAAATATAAATTGCTCTAAAGCAGTTTAAGGAATTGTGTTGGGTAATAATTCCTTGAATATCGAAATTAAGGAGGTACGTAATAAAGAATTTTAACTAAGGAAAGTATATAAAATGAAGAATAATTCGAAGTGTGTTTTATTAGTCGTAAATGCGTTTATTGTATTATCAGCTACAACGGTTGGAGTCGTTTTTGGGCAGGGTACTACAGGATTAGCAGATAATCAGACCATCAGTAATGTTTGGAATACAACAAAAAGTCCAAATGGGGTTGGGAAAATGAAACCCTATGAATTATGGTACGATGCCCCTGCACTAAACAGGGGTAAGGTTTACAAAGAAATAATGGGTGGCATACCTTATGACAAGGATTGGGAAAATTGGTCGTTGCCCATTGGAAATGGTTGGATGGGTGCTAATGTTTTCGGTAGATCTGATACGGAAAGAATTCAAATAACAGATAATACTTTAGCAAATAAAGGACCATGGATAATTGGTGGGTTGACAAGCTTTGCAGAGTTATACATAGACATAAATCACAATTCCCCTATTAATTATAAAAGAAGTTTAAGCCTTAATGATGCTGTTGCCTATACTTCATATAATAATGATGGTGTTGATTATGAACGCTCGGTTTTTGCCAGTTACCCAGATAGGGTGATGGTTATAAAACTAAAAGCAAGTGCAAAGGGAAAGCTATCCTTTAAACTTCGACCCGTTATCCCCTATTTGAAAAGTATTGATACAACAGCGTATAATGATTATCGAACTGGTAAAGTGTTTGCAAGCGACGATGTTATAACCCTTTCGGGTAAAATGGGGTACTTCAATGTTGTTTATGAAGGACAATTTAAGGTACTTAACTACGGTGGTTTCAAAAAATCATTTAATGATGCTAACGGCGATAATGGGATCATTGTTGTTAGAGATGCAGACAGTGCCATTATTTTAGTAGCTGTTGGTACTAATTACAAATTGTCAAGTAAGGTATTTACGGAAAAAGATAATGCAAAGAAGTTAGATGGCGTTCCATTACCACACAATATGGTGACTAACCTTATTCAATCAGCTACCAAAAAAACGTACAATCAACTATTACAAAACCATTTACAAGATTATCATCAATATTTTGACAGGGTTAAAATTGATTTTGGTAGCACGGTGCCTTCCATTCCCACAGATAAATTATTGGCTAACTACAAAAAAGGTCAATGGGATGCTTACTTAGAGGAATTATATTTTCAATATGGTCGTTACCTGCTTATTTCCAGTTCAAGACTAGGGACGTTGCCTGCAAATCTGCAAGGGATTTGGAGTCAATATGATAAAACACCTTGGACAGGTGGCTATTGGCATAATGTAAATGTGCAAATGAATTATTGGCCTGTTTTTAATACCAACCTCGCCGAGTTGTTTACCTCCTATGCAGATTACTACCAAGCTTATCGTACAGAGGCAAATAAGTTAGCAACTCAATATATTGCTAAGAATAATCCCGCAATACTATCAAATATTCCTGATGGCAATGGATGGACGATTGGTACGGGTGCTACCGCTTACGCAATTACAGAGCCAGGTGGTCATTCAGGCCCAGGAACGGGAGGCTTTACCAGTAAATTGTTTTGGGAACAATATGATTTTACAAGGGATAAGAACTTATTAAAGCAAATAGATTATCCTGCCTTATTGGGAATGGGGAAGTTTTTAAGTAAAGTGGTAAAGCCCAATAAGGATGGGTTATTACTTGCCGATCCTTCTGCATCTCCTGAACAGAGAGCAAAGGGAGGGAAGTATTATACAACAGTTGGATGCGCTTTTGACCAAGAGATGATTTATGAAAATAACCATGACTTATTAACTGCCGCTAAAATAATTGGTCAACAGGATACTACACTCACAAATATTGAAAACCAACTTGGCAAGCTTGATCCAATTCAGGTCGGATGGTCTGGTCAGATTAAAGAATACAGGGAAGAAAACAAGTATGGGGATATTGGTGAATACCGTCACCGCCATATTTCTCAATTGGTGGCATTATTTCCAGGTACGCTCATCAACTCAAACACACCTGCTTGGATGGATGCCGCCAAAGTAACCTTGAGGGAACGAAGTGACCTTTCAACAGGGTGGGCTTTGGCACATCGTATCAATTTATGGACAAGGGTAAAGGAAGGAGACAGGGCATATACCCTATATCATAATTTATTGGCTACCCGCACTTTGGATAATTTATGGGATACTCATCCGCCATTTCAAATAGATGGAAACTTTGGTGCGACAGCGGGTGTTGCAGAGATGTTACTGCAAAGTCATGAAGGGTATATTGCCCCATTAGCAGCGTTGCCTTCAAAATGGGAAAGTGGTAGTTATAGTGGTTTGGTGGCAAGGGGGAACTTTGAAGTTTCTGCTACTTGGAATAAAGGTCAGGCAACTTCTTTTGAAGTTAATTCGAGAGTAGGCGGGGAGTGCAGGATTTATTATCCAAATATCAGTAAGGCAATCGTTACTGATGTAAAAGGGAAGAAACTTTCTTTTAAAATAGAAAATACAGACTTAATCAGTTTATCAACCAATAAAGGGGACATCATCAATATAAAATCAATTCCTGAATATAGTAAGATAAAGTCAACAGATACGTTGATTGTTACTGCTATGGATGAGAAAAGTGTTAATTTATCTTGGAAAGAAGTGGAGGGTGCAGCCTATTACAGGGTATATAAAGCGGTAGGTAATTCGCCAACTTATGATTTGGTTGCAGATAAGGTCCTTGAAACCAATTATAAGTTTCAGGCAGAAAGTATTTCAGGCATTGGTCGGACAACTTTTAGGGTAACAGTTGTAGGAAAGAATGGAAGGGAGAGTAATGGAAGGCTCGTTTATATCAATAATAAATAGTGAATAAGCGGTGAAATAAAAAAAAACAATAAGATAAAAAAATAATTTAAGTAAGTTTTAGACTTATCGGTGGTTCAAATCCACAATATAATACTACAAATAGTGCATAAAAAACATCTTACAAAATAACTTTCAAACAATGAAAAAAACATACGCTTCATTCCTTCTATTGCTTTTACTTCCATTTCTATCTGTTGCTCAGAAAAAATTGGTAAAGCAAACTGCACCTGCAATATATGAACTATGGTACGATGCGCCTGCCCCTAATAGTGGGGTAAAAGGATTAAAAAACAAGCCCGAGGGTTTTGATGGTGATTGGGAGAACTTTTCACTCCCCTTGGGAAACGGATATATGGGCGTAAGTGTGTTTGGGCGAACAGATACCGAACGTATGCAAATAACTGAAAAAACGTTGTGTAATACTGGCAATTACGGAATACCAGGATTGACAGGTTTTGCCGAATTGTACCTCGATTTTGACCACAATGACGTTAAAAATTACTGGCGATACTTGAACTTGAATACGGCTACACAAGGTGTAACTTATACCTCTGATAATGTAAACTACAAAAGGGAATGTTTTGCAAGCTATCCGGATAATGTATTTGTGGTTAAACTCACTGCTGATACTAAAGGTAGTCTCAGTTTCAAAATAAGACCAACTATTCCTTTTCTCAAAAATTATGGAAGGAAAGAGGGGGACAATGATGGCAGAACTGGTAAAGTGGTGGCAGAGGGCGATTTAATAACATTGTCGGGTAAAATGATGTATTTCGGAACACTATTTGAAGGACAGTTTAAAGTTATTCCTTATGGAGGAAAAATCCTATCGGAGAATGATGTAAACGGAACCAATGGAAAAATTACCGTTCAAAATGCTGATAGTGTAATCATATTCGTTACTGTAGGTACCAATTACCAATTGAAAAGCACAGTATTTACACAAAAAACGCCTGATTTAAAATTTGCAGAATTTCCTAATCCTCACGATATGTTGAGTCAGCGAATTGCAAATGCTATTGCAAAAGGGTATGTGCAACTATATCAACGCCATCTGGCCGATTATACAAGTCTTTTTAATCGAGTGAATCTGAATATCAACAATGCGAAAAGATCCACATTCACTACGGATAAGTTATTGAATAATTATAAGAATGGTGATTACGACCATTATCTGGAAGAACTATACTTTCAGTTTGGACGTTACCTACTCATATCAAGTTCACGTTCTGGATCGCTTCCCGCCAATTTGCAAGGAGCTTGGAGTCAGTATGAATATACACCTTGGACGGGAGGCTATTGGCACAATATCAATGTACAGATGAACTATTGGCCTGCTTTCAATACAAATCTTGCAGAACTTTTTCACCCTTATGTTGATTATCAAAATGCCTACTTGGAGGAAGCCAAAATAGGTGCAGGGGATTATATAAAATCAAAATTCCCCAATCATTATGCTACAGGATTGGGAGAAAATGGTTGGTTTGTTGGCACGGGCTGCGGTGCATACAGTATTCAAACCACCCCTAACAGCGTAGGAGGGCCAGGTTGTGGAGGCTATACAACACAATTGTTTTGGGACTATTATGATTTTACTCGAGATACAAAGTTTCTTACTGCAACAGCACTCCCATCTCTCGAAGGAATGTCTAAGTTTCTTACCAAAGTAGTAGTTCCTTCTAATGAATACTACCTCGCAAAATACTCTTATTCACCCGAACAACAGGTCAATAAGACTGCCTATCAAACAGTTGGATGTGCATTCGATCAACAAATGATTTACGAAAATCATACTGATTTTTTAAAGGCTTCCTCTATTATAAAATATAATTCTCCATTTCTGGATGTTGTGAAAACGCACGTAGATAAACTTGATCCAGTTCAAGTGGGCTATTCAGGACAGATAAAGGAATTTAGAGAAGAAAAATTTTATGGGGAAATTGGTGAAAAGAATCACCGCCATATTTCACAATTGGTAGGCTTGTATCCAGGGTCTTTGATTAACAATAACACGCCTGCATGGTTGGATGCGGCTCGCATTACGTTAGAAAACAGGGGAGATCAATCAAGGGGCTCAAAAGGCTGGGCTACTGCACTTCGATTCCTTTCATGGGCGCGCATCGGTGACGGTAACCGCTCTTATAAGCTGTTTCAGGATCTGCTTGCAAAAGGTACTTTAGACAATCTTTGGGACCAATGCCCACCATTTCAAATTGATGGCAATTTGGGTGGAACAGCGGGTGTAGCAGAGATGTTGTTGCAAAGTCATGAAGGGTATATTGCCCCCTTATCTGCCTTGCCCTCTAAATGGGAGAGTGGTAGTTATAGTGGTTTGGTGGCGAGGGGCAACTTTGAAGTGTCTGCTACATGGAACAAAGGACAGGCAACAAGTTTTGAAGTCAATTCGAGAGTAGGAGGGGAGTGCAGGATTTATTATCCAAATATTAGTAAGGCAATCGTTACTGATGTAAAAGGGAAGAAATTTTCTTTTAAAATAGAAAATACAGACTTAATCAGTTTATTAACCAATAAAGGGGACTTAGTCAAGATAAAATCTATTCCTGAATATAGTAAGGTAAAATCAATTGATACCTTGATGATTACTGCTATAGATGAGAAAAGTGTTGATTTATCTTGGAGAGAAGTGGATGGTGCAGCCTTTTACAGGGTTTATAAAGCAGTAGGCAATGCACCAACTTATGATTTGGTTGCAGATAAGCTAACAGGGACCAATTATAGGTTTGAGGCAGAAAGTATTTCAGGCATGGGTCGGACAACTTTTAGGGTAACAGTTGTAGGAAAGAATGGAAGAGAGAGTAATGGAAGACTCGTTTATATCAATAATGAATAAGGAATAATAAGTTTTATGAAAAAGCAAAGATTTTTTTTTCTTGCGTTACCAATCATATTTTTTTTCCCCGCCTTATCCCAAGAAGTAATTGGTTTGGAATGTAATTATTACAAGAATACATTGGCAATTGATGAAATCCAACCACAATTAAGTTGGCAAATAACTTCTTCTATTCGTGGAGACAAACAAACGGCCTATCAAATATTGGTGGCAACGTCAAAAGCCAATTTGAAAAATGATAATGGAGATTTATGGAACAGTGGAAAAGTTAATTCTTATCAAAGTGCTTATATCACCTATAATGGTAAACAATTGAAAACTCGAATGGATTGTTATTGGAAAGTTAGAATTTGGAATAAGGACAATAAGCCATCTGATTGGAGTGAAATAAACACTTGGAAAATGGGGTTATTGAACCCAAAAGATTGGACTGCCAAATGGATTACAGCCTCTAAATGGTTTACTCCAATCAATTGTCGTCCCAAAGGATTTGAAGTAAGTGCAAAGGGGGGATGGGCAGATATTGATTTGGGAAAGGAATATCCAATTGATTCCATCAGGTTGTTTCCTTCTACGAATCTTTCTTTCCCCAAAAGATTCAGGATTGAAATTTCAAAAGAGATGCTTTTTACCTATCCCATGACTATTATTGATGAGAGCAAGGAACCATTTAATTTGAAGGAAAGGACTGTTCAAACATTTCGGGTTGGCAATGTGAAGACACGTTTTATCCGCTTACAGATATTGGGTGATTCAGGAAAAATAGGCTCGGTAGTAAGACAAATGGAGGTGATGAGCAATGGTAAGAATGTTGCTTTGATGAAATTTACTCGGGAACGAGGCACTTCTTGGAATACAGGTCATGCAAAGTTTCTATTAGATGGTATGCCATCCCAAAATGAAGGGGCTATTTGTCCGCAGGATGCCTGCTCAATAGAGACCGCTCCTATTTTTAGGAAAATATTCAATGTTGACAAGAAGATTAAGACTGCTTCAATTTATTATGCGGCTTTAGGGATGGCAGACATTACCATTAATGGAAAACGGGTGGGAGATGAAGAACTTGGGCCTCCATTTAGCGACTATTCCAAACGCATTTATTATACAACCCATGATATTACTTCACTGCTGAATAATGGCGAAAATGTGATTGGGGCAATATTAGGCAATGGTTTCTTTAGCACACCACGAAATGGTTTTGGAGAAAGGCATGGGGGTGATGGTCCACCACAATTTTTGGCACAAACAATAATAGAATTTGAGGATGGAAGCAAAGAGGTAATAAACACGGATGAGAGCTGGCAATGGGAAAAGAGTGAGATTATTAAGAATGATGTATTTGAAGGATATGAAGAAGATAGAAGGGAAGAAAAAGTAGGATGGAAATTTCCAAATTATGATGCGACTAAATGGAAGAAAGTTGTTATTGGGGATGGACTTTCTGGAAAGTTGATTGCTACAATTGCTCCTCCAATTAGGGCTTGGGACACTTTAAGACCGAAAAGAGTTGAAGGCAATCATGCTTATTTTGATTATGTATCTTCTGGTTGGCCAGAAGTAAAGGTTAATGGTAAGGCAGGGCAAGTGATTTCAATTTCAGGAACAGGCCCTGGTTTTAAATTAAAAAATCTGGTATTCACATTGGCACAAGATGGGCCTACAATTTTACAACCACACTTTGTGGTATTGCCTGGCCCTAATGATTTAATCGTAGAAGGTTTAAATGAACCATTAAAAAAAGAGGATGTCTGTATTTTGAAAGTCAATGCTGATTTGGAAAAGATGGGTGAGTGTGTAACCTCAAATCCTTATCTCAATGAATTATACAATATTGTTTTGCGTACACATCGTAACTATATAAATGATGTACCTGCCGACCCTAACCGTGAAAAGCAAGGTTGGACACAGGACGCTCAAAATATGTTTACCACTGCCGCCTACTTCACTGATGTAAAGGGATTATATAAAAGGTGGTGGAGAGATATGGCAGATAATCAGGATGAACAAGGTTATCTTGGTTCGGTTATGCCAGTGGTAAATAGACAGGTTTATGATTGGAACTCGCCTTGGTGGAGTGGGGTACTTGTCTTTTTGCCTTGGGAACATTACAAGTATTATGGAGATAAAAGGATCCTGGAAGAGGCCTACGAACCCATGAGGAAATATGTGGATTTCTTGGGTAAGATGGCAAAAAAAGGAGAAGGGAAAAACTGGAATGCCTATCCATATTTTAAGGAAGACTTGGATATTGAAGCAGCAAAAGAACAGATGATAATCTGGAATGGTGCTGGCGATTGGCAAAACCCTTTTACAAAGGGGCAATTTGCAGTACCTGCACCTATGACAACAATGCCTGCCTATTATTACTATGCCGATATTGTTAGTAAAACGGCAGCATTATTCCATAAAACAGCAGATGTCAAAAAATATTCGTCTCTTGCCAATTCAATCAAGGAACGCTTCAATGCAAAATATTTTCATCCTGAAACAGGAATGTATGGTGAGGATGCAAAAAGTCAGACCGGAGAGGTATTGCCTTTGGCTGTAGGCATTGTTCCCGAGGGGAAAGACAGTTTGGTCTATGAACGTTTCTTGGATGCCATTCATGCACG
>Ga0007836_1000330_pt1 | contig 10705 bp, 7 predicted proteins | sample CryBogCBE23Oct07_FD_71205 | JGI IMG/M metagenome (GOLD analysis project Ga0007836, IMG submission 71205) | Freshwater microbial communities from Crystal Bog, Wisconsin, USA - CBE23Oct07 | ecosystem: Environmental > Aquatic > Freshwater > Lake | place: Crystal Bog, Wisconsin, USA | collected...
AGACTCCTACGGGAGGCAGCAGTGAGGAATTTTCTGCAATGGACGAAAGTCTGACAGAGCAATACCGCGTGAGGGACGAAGGCCTACGGGTTGTAAACCTCTTTTCTCAAGGAGGAAGATCTGACGTTACTTGAGGAATAAGCATCGGCTAACCCTGTGCCAGCAGCCGCGGTAATACAGGGGATGCAAGTGTTATCCGGAATTATTGGGCGTAAAGCGTCTGCAGGTTGATCACTAAGTCTTTTGTTAAATCTTCGGGCTTAACCCGAAACCTGCAAAAGAAACTAGTGCTCTCGAGTATGGTAGAGGTAAAGGGAATTTCCAGTGGAGCGGTGAAATGCGTAGAGATTGGAAAGAACACCAACGGCGAAGGCACTTTACTAGGCCATTACTGACACTCAGAGACGAAAGCTAGGGGAGCAAACAGGATTAGATACCCTGGTAGTCCTAGCTGTAAACGATGGATACTAGATGTTGTGTACTCTTTGGGTAGACAGTGTCGTAGCTAACGCGTTAAGTATCCCGCCTGGGAAGTATGCTCGCAAGAGTGAAACTCAAAGGAATTGACGGGGGCCCGCACAAGCGGTGGAGCATGTGGTTTAATTCGATGCAACACGAAGAACCTTACCAGGACTTGACATGAAGAGAAGTTTTCCGAAAAGAAAATGTGCTACGGCCTCTTACACAGGTGGTGCATGGCTGTCGTCAGCTCGTGTCGTGAGATGTTGGGTTAAGTCCCGCAACGAGCGCAACCCTTGTTTCTAGTTGATTGTCTCTAGAAAGACTGCCGATTATAAATCGGAGGAAGGTGAGGATGACGTCAAGTCATCATGCCCCTTACGTCCTGGGCTACACACGTGCTACAATGGATATGACAAAAAGTTGCAAATTTGTGAAAATAAGCTAATCTCAAAACTTATCCTTAGTTCAGATTGTAGGCTGCAACTCGCCTACATGAAGGTGGAATCGCTAGTAATCGCAGGTCAGCTATACTGCGGTGAATCCGTTCCCGGGCCTTGTACACACCGCCCGTCACACCATGGAAGCTGGTTATACCCGAAGCTATTCTTTTAACCGCAAGGAGGAAGGTATCGAAGGTAGAATTGGTGACTGAGGTGAAGTCGTAACAAGGTAGCCGTACTGGAAGGTGCGGCTGGATTACCTCCAAAAAAAAAGTAGAAAAAGGGCTTTTAGCTCAGTTGGTTAGAGTGTACCCCTGATAAGGGTAAGGTCCCCAGTTCGAGTCTGGGATGGCCCAAGTGGGGATATAGCTCAGTTGGTAGAGCGCTGCTTTTGCACGGCAGATGTCAGCGGTTCGAGTCCGCTTATCTCCACAATTGGAAGTTCATTTGATTGCTTAAAAAAACAAAGGCATGTAAAGGATCCCTTGGTATCCAAAAGCGAAGAAGGACGTGGCTACCGGCGAAACGTTTCGGGGAGTTGGAAGTAAGCTTTGATCCGAAAGTATCCGAATGAGGAAACTCAATAACTTCTTACTGAATCTATAAGTAAAGAAAGAGCGAACCTAGGGAATTGAAACATCTTAGTACCTAGAGGAAAAGAAAGTAAAAACGATTCCCGGAGTAGTGGCGAACGAAATGGGAACAGCCTAAACTTTTTCTTTAAATAGAAAAAGGGTTGCGGGGTAAAAATTCGGAAACGAAAAACAAAAAAATTAGGTGAACTAATTGGAAAATTAGACCAAAGAAAGTGATAGTCTTGTAACCGAAAATTAAAACATTTTTTTATTCCCAAGTAGCATGGGCCACGTGGAAGCCCGTGTGAATCTGCGAGGACCACCTCGTAAGGCTAAATATTCTTGGATGTCCGATAGCGTATAGTACCGCGAGGGAAAGGTGAAAAGAACCCCGGGAGGGGAGTGAAATAGAACGTGAAATTGCATGCCCACAAACAGAAGGAGAACGACTTAGCGTTTGACTTCGTGCCTGTTGAAGAATGTTCCGGCGACTTAGAGTTAGTGGCAGGTTAAGATAGAGATATTGGAGCCATAGTGAAAGCGAGCTTGAATAGAGCGTTAGTCACTAGTTCTAGACCCGAACCCGGTTGATCTAACCATGAGCAGGATGAAACTGAGGTAACACTTAGTGGAGGTCCGAACCGACTGATGTTGAAAAATCAGCGGATGACTTGTGGTTAGGGGTGAAATGCCAATCGAAACCGGAGCTAGCTGGTTCTCCCCGAAATGTATTTAGGTGCAGCGGTTAATGTTCTAGCGTAGGGGTAAAGCACTGTTTCGGTGCGGGCTGGTAATTCGGTACCAAATCGAGGCAAACTCTGAATACTACGTGTATAGTTAACCAGTAAGACTGTGGGGGATAAGCTTCATAGTCAAGAGGGAAACAGCCCAGATCACCAGCTAAGGCCCCTAAATAATGACTAAGTGATAAAGGAAGTGGAAAGGCTTAGACAACCAGGAGGTTTGCTTAGAAGCAGCAATCCTTTAAAAAGTGCGTAATAGCTTACTGGTCTAGCAATTCTGCGCCGAAAACTTATGGGACTAAGTCATTTGCCGAAGCTGTGAGATAAAAGTAAATTTTTATCGGTAGGGGAGCGTTCTGTTGTAGGATGAAGTGTTAGCGAAAGCGGGCATGGACGAAACAGAAGTGAAAATGTCGGATTGAGTAGCGAAAACATTGGTGAGAATCCAATGCTCCGAAAACCTAAGGTTTCCTCCGCAAGGCTCGTCCACGGAGGGTTAGTCAGGTCCTAAGGTGAGGCTGAAAAGCGTAGTTGATGGACAATAGGTTAATATTCCTATACTGGGATTGATTGGTAACGAGGGACGAAGAAGGCTAGGCTAGCCAGATATGGGTTACTGGTTTAAGTTTTCAAGGTATTGAAGGTTAGAGAAAATAATCTGAGCTAAGAAACGAATACACGATTTTAATAATCAAAGTAGTTGATGTCATACTTCCAAGAAAAGCTCGCTATGCCATAAATCAATTTCACCTGTACCTTAAACCGACACAGGTAGGTAGGTAGAGAATACCAAGGAGCGCGGGAGAACCCTCTTTAAGGAACTCGGCAAAATAGCTCTGTAACTTCGGAAGAAAGAGTGCCTTTTAGGCTGCAATATCAAGTTCCAAGCAACTGTTTAGCAAAAACACAGGTCTCCGCAAAGTTGTAAAACGACGTATGGGGGCTGACGCCTGCCCAGTGCCGGAAGGTTAAAGAAGTTGGTTAGCGTAAGCAAAGCTAGTGACTGAAGCCCCGGTGAACGGCGGCCGTAACTATAACGGTCCTAAGGTAGCGAAATTCCTTGTCGGGTAAGTTCCGACCCGCACGAATGGCGTAATGATTTGGAAGCTGTCTCAAAGAGGGACTCGGTGAAATAGAAATGTCTGTGAAGATGCGGACTACCTGCGCCTGGACAGTAAGACCCTATGAAGCTTTACTGTATCCTGAAATTGGATTTCGATTTTTTTTGCGCAGAATAGGTGGGAGACATTGAGACGAGTTTTTCGGAATTCGAGGAGTCACCAGTGAGATACCACTCTGAGAAAATTAAAATTCTAACTTCATACCGTAAGCCGGTTGAAAGACAGTTTCAGGTGGGCAGTTTGACTGGGGCGGTCGCCTCCCAAAAGGTAACGGAGGCGTACAAAGGTTCCCTCAGATCGGTCAGAAATCGATCTTCGAGTGCAAAGGCAAAAGGGAGCTTAACTGTGAGACAAACAAGTCGAGCAGAGACGAAAGTCGGTCTTAGTGATCTGACGATGCTGTGTGGAAAGGTCGTCACTCAACGGATAAAAGTTACTCTAGGGATAACAGGCTGATCTCCCCTAAGAGTTCCTATCGACGGGGAGGTTTGGCACCTCAAATAGGGGGCACATTTATTAGTAATAAAATGTGACAATTTGGCTATATGCTGGAAACTCCGTTCATTAAAAATGATAAAGTATCTTAAAGTACTCTTGAATCTTTCAAAGTAAAAATCTTTAAGTGCGGACAATCAGCAGGGAAGTTTAGAATTAAGTTCTATAACCCCTCAACGACTACACGCCGAACAACTTCTTTAATTGAAGTTGATGATATAGTCTGATCTTTTAGGCGACTAAAAGGATTTGAAAAAACGGGATGAAAGATTTTTTCTAGTCATAAATTTTCAACTTTTGTATATGTTGAATTTTATTAACATTAATGCGATGTCGGCTCGTCGTATCCTGGGGCGGAAGTACGTCCCAAGGGTTGGGCTGTTCGCCCATTAAAACGGCACGTGAGCTGGGTTCAGAACGTCGTGAGACAGTTCGGTCCATATCCGGCGTGGGCGTTAGAGTATTGAGAGTGACCTTTCTCTAGTACGAGAGGACCGAGAAAGATATACCTCTGATGTATCAGTTATTGTGCCAACGGTAGACGCTGAGTAGTCAAGTATAGTTAGGATAACCGCTGAAGGCATCTAAGTGGGAAGCCGTCCTCAAGATGAGTACTCTTAGGTTGCGGCAAGACTAGCCGCTTGATAGGCATCCGGTGTAAGTCTAGTAATAGATTCAGCCAAGATGTACTAATAAACCATATTTTTAAGCAATTTTAGTTCTAAACTTTTAATTTCGGTATTTTTAGCATGATGGTACCACGTTATTCCATTCCGAACATAACTGTGAAACGTTATTGCGGCGACGATACTTCAGGAGGAGTCCTTTGGGAAAATAGCACAATGCCGAAATTCTATAATCAATTTTAAGCGATTGAAATTCTTTTTTCCTTTATTCAAATATTTTTTTAACGTAGAATCCTAAATTAGTCCCAGGAGTTTTCAGTTTTTCTTTTCCATCAAAGGTTAAGATTATAAAAAGCTTATATTCTATAATTGTTATGGTTATTTTTTAAGTCAAAATTTAAATTTCATTTTAGTCAATTTATAAAAAATTTTCTATAATAGAGTATAGAATGAGAAACTTTTGGAGAAAATTTATGAGTCATACAGTAAAAATTTATGATACTTGCATTGGTTGTACGCAATGTGTGCGAGCATGTCCTACCGATGTTCTAGAAATGGTAATCTGGGAAGATTGCCGCGCTGGTCAAATTGCGTCTGCTCCAAGAACAGATGATTGTGTTGGATGTAAGAGATGTGAATCAGCTTGTCCAACTGATTTTTTAAGTATTCGTGTTTATCTTGGTGGGGAAACGACTCGCAGTATGGGGTTAGCTTATTAATTTTTTCAATTATTGATTTTTGGTTCTTTTGAAGAACCAAAAATTTGTTTAAAAAACCCAACCATAACTATGAAGTCCTTTTCCTAAAAAATTGACTCCTAAGTAACAAATCCAAATGACAAAAAAGCCGCCTGAACCTAAAAGCGCTGCTTTCTCACCTTGCCAACCTTTTAATAAACGAGAATGTAAATAAATAGCAAAAATTAACCAGGTAATTAGAGCCCATGTTTCTTTAGGATCCCAACTCCAGTAAGCACCCCAAGCTTCATTTGCCCAAACGGCACCTGAAATAATTCCAATGGTTAAAAAAGGAAAGCCTAATCCAATAATTCGATAACTCCAAATATCCACGGTTTGAAGCAGAGCCAATTTGGAAAGATTTTCTTCTTCTTTTTTCGTTTCCAAGATTAAAGAATTGGATGGATCCCCAATAAGTTTTTCTGTTTTTTTCTTTTTAAAAAAAAGAAACATTAAATAGAGTAAAGATAGTAAAGAACCTAAAATTAAGGTGGCATAACTAATCATCATCATTGTTACATGCATCATCAGCCAATTTGATTGTAAAGAAGGGACTAATGGCAAAGCTTTTTGCATTTCTGTAGGTAAAGTTAAACTTGAGAAACCCGATAAAAAAAATAGAAGAGGAGTAGAAAGAGCTCCAATTAATCGACTTTTGGTTTGAATTTCTAAAAATAAATGAATACTTGAAATTGCCCAACTTAAAAAAATTAAAGATTCATATAGATTACTTAATGGGAAATAATTTTCATTTTTCCATCGAATAAATAATGTTAAAGTAAAAAGAAAATTACTTAAAAGGACTAAAAGTTGACTTCCAAAAAAAAGAAACTTGATTTTAGGAAAGGCTAAACTTATCCAGTAGGAGATCATGGCAAAAAACAAAAAAAAACAAGCAATCACAGGAAATTTATAATCTGAAAACATGAAAAGATTCATCATCTCTTTTTTTTTTACTTTTTATTAACTCATAACTATTATACAGTAGTAAAGATTTAAATTCTGTTTTTATTCTTCCCTGTAAGAGTAGTTCTAAAACATGAAAAGAAGTGATAAGCTTAAATCAACGCTGGCGTTTATTCAAGTTTGTATTCCACATAAAAAAGAGGTAGGCTAAGAAATCAGTAAAATTAATTAATTTATTTTTAGTTATTATCTTTTTTTCTCAATTACTGCCTTTTATTTTACGGATGGTAGCTGGTAATCTTTCAGGAAAGTATCAGTAAAACCATTGTTTACAAGAAGGACTGGTTCAAAAAATAGCTGTATTTCAAGTATGTCGTTATTCAATAGATTGGCTTAATAATATTTATCCAAAATCTATTACTTACTTTAGCAAAGATGATAATGAGAGTCAGCAAATTGGGAAAGTCGATAGAGAATTTTTTTGTTCTAAAGAAAGAAGAAAATGTGACATCTTCCTCGAATTCGAAAATCAAGTCTTAATTTTACTTAACTAGACGAATTCCATTTTTTAATTAAAATTTCTATACAATTTATTTTTTGATTTGGGTTTTCTATGTAATTTCTCCATTAATAAATTCTTATTGGAAGAGGAGACGACTATGACAGCAACTTTAGAAAGATATGAAAGCCTAAGCATCTGGGAACGTTTTTGTTCTTGGATTACAAGTTTAGATAACCGTTTATACATTGGATGGTTTGGTGTAGTTATGATTCCTACACTTTTAACAGCTACTACTTGTTTTATTATTGCATTTATCGCGGCACCGCCAGTTGATATTGATGGAATTCGTGAACCTGTAGCTGGTTCTTTAATGTATGGAAATAACATCATTACTGGTGCTATTATTCCTAGTTCAAACGCTATTGGTGTACATTTCTACCCGATTTGGGAAGCAGCTTCTGTAGATGAGTGGTTATATAATGGTGGTCCATACCAACTTATTGTATTACATTTCTTAACAGGTGTAGCTTGTTACTTAGGTCGTGAGTGGGAACTAAGTTTCCGTCTAGGTATGCGTCCTTGGATTTTTGTTGCATTCTCTGCTCCAGTAGCAGCTGCAACTGCTGTATTCTTAATTTATCCTATCGGTCAAGGAAGTTTCTCTGATGGTATGCCTTTAGGGATTTCTGGAACATTCAACTTTATGTTAGTTTTCCAAGCTGAACATAACATTTTAATGCACCCATTCCATATGGCTGGTGTTGCTGGTGTCTTTGGTGGATCTTTATTCTCTGCAATGCATGGTTCTCTAGTTACTTCTAGTTTAATCCGTGAAACAGCTGAAGGAGATTCAATCAACTATGGTTATAAATTTGGTCAAGAAGAAGAAACTTATAACATCGTAGCTGCTCATGGTTACTTTGGACGTTTAATCTTCCAATACGCAAGTTTTAACAACTCTCGTTCTTTACATTTCTTCTTAGCTGCTTGGCCAGTAGTAGGTATTTGGTTAACTGCTTTAGGAATTAGTACAATGGCATTCAACTTAAACGGTTTTAACTTCAACCAATCTATTGTTGATAGCCAAGGTCGTGTAATTAACACATGGGCTGACATTGTTAATCGTGCTAATTTAGGTATGGAAGTAATGCATGAACGTAATGCACATAACTTCCCTCTAGACTTAGCTGTTACAGCTCCAGTTATTGTTGGTTAATTTTAATCATCAAAAAATTTTGTCTTCGTTCAAGAAGACAAAATTTTTTCTAAAAGAAACTCAAAAAGACAAAAATTTATCCTTAGTAGCTCAGTGGTAGAGCGGTCGGCTGTTAACCGATAGGTCGTTGGTTCAATACCAACCTGAGGAGAGCAAGAATTTCTTTTAAAAAAAGGTGACTATACGATTGTTACTATCTTCCAATTTGATTATTGGGAGAAGGTATTCCTAAAAATCTTAAAACAAAATGAGGTCTTTTTGAGAAAGATTTAATGGTGATAATATAGGGCATATTCATAGTTTTAATTTATCTAGCGTAGGGGTAATTTGCTAGTTGTAAAAAATCAATGTTTAAAGTTATTGCATAGTTAATTCTTAACTAAGTAAGGTCTAAGGGGAAGTCTTTAGTAAAATTGTATTTTTCTATCAACTTTTTTCTTCCCCTTTTATTAAGTTCATTTGATTTATGTCTCTATTTCTAAATACCTAGTTTTCGATTAATTTCTTGACAAAAGAAACTTTTTTATATTTGGTTTCAATTTCTCGTAGCAAGTTTTCAAATTCAATTTCTAATTGAATTTTACCTCGATTGGTCGAACCTGCTAATCGACAATAAAGAGATTGTTGACACATCCAAATTTGGGTATAAGGTAAGAAACTTAAACAGCCTGTTATCATTAAAATTCCAAATCCAAAATAAATTAGAGAAATGGTTGGATCATATTTAATTTGTAATCCGGTTGAAGGTAGGATATCAATAATTACAAATTGGTTTCCAATCTTATCCCCAATATTTTGTAATTCTAAAAAATTCCCCATCTTATCATAAAGCAAAAAAGTATTTTGGAATTGATCAAAGATGAGACTGATTTCTGAGTTTGGAATCCAGGTGATCCAAGATTTTGACGCTTTTTCTAAAGGGAAAAAAGGTGATTCATAGATTTTGTTCGTTTTGATATCTTCAAATCGAATTCCTAAAAGATTCCAATCACTTTGATAAAAATCAAGATTTTGAAAATGTAAAGGATGATTTACTGAAATAGTTTGTTGTTTTTGTTCATTACCAAAATTATCAAAAATTGATAAATTGGAATAAAATTGGTGAATTCTATTTTCTTCATATTCCACCCAGAAATCATTGATACGAGTCGTGATTGTTGGAAGTTTAGTCAACCAACCGAGTTGAATTGAATTTTGAATATGAAAAAGTTCTCCTTTTGGCAAAATTTCTTGAGCTTTTAAATTCTGAAAACTACTTAAAAAAGAACCGAGTAAAATTAGTATTAGACTAAAATGGACTAAAATTGGGCTAATTCTTCCAATTAATCCTTTATATCCATAAATCAAATTTTCTTTTTGATAAAGATAAAAATTACAGTTTTGGAGTTTTGAGATAATGTTTTCTTTTAAATAAAAAATCTTCTTCAATTTTATAGAAAAAGGTAAAGTTAAAAAAGATTTTTTATTTTGTCGAAATGAATATTCTTTTGAATTCGAAAAAATAGGAAATTGTCTTGTAAAAGTACAGCTTATTAGACTTAAAACTAAAAAAAAGAGTAACCCAAAAAACCACCATGTTCGGTAAACATGGTCTAACCCGAATTCACGAATGAATTCCCATGTTATAAACCCAAAAAAAGGTTGACTAGTGGGATAATTTTTTTGATAAAATAGAATCGATTCGTCTTGTTCAATAAATGATCCCAAAGAACTAGCTATACCAATCATAGCCAAGATTAAAATTGCGAATTTGACACCAGTAAAAAGTTTCAAAGATTTTTGAATTGAAAAAAGTTTCATTGTTAAAAAGATGTTAATATATATATAAGGAAATTAACATATTTAAATTGTTAATTTCCAACGCCCTTTACGTCTACGATTTTTTAATATTTTTCTTCCACTTTTTGTTGCTAAACGTGCTCGAAAACCTGATGTTTTAATCACTTTTCTTCGACGTCCATTTAAAGTATGTTTTGTCATTTGTTTTTTTAGTTTATTGGATTATTGAAAAGAAAGTATATCATACATAGACGTATTTCATCGAACATTAATTTAAAGGATTTGAATGAATCCCTGTTATATTCTGTCAATGGATTTTGTTGTCCATAAGCTCGCCAACTAATTGTATCACGGATTGAATTCATTCGCTCGATATGGTCAGTCCAAGAGCAATCCATGATGGTTAGAAGTTGAATTAGTTTATTATGTTTCAAAAATCCAAATTCATAACAGTCTGTTTCCGCTAATCGGAGATCATACCAAATCCAAATTTCGGAATTCTGTGTTTGTGTTTTTTGATGATTGTCAAAATCGGCATAATTGGGAAACCATTTTTCTAATTCATAAGAATCTTGGCTCGTTTTTCTTTTCCAATAGGGTTGCATTTCTTCATCAAAAAAAGATTCTAAATATCGTAAAAAGAAATCTTCTTTTAGTTTTTGGGATAAAAGGTCTTTTCTAACCTTAAATAGTTGTTTACGTTGAAGATTTAAAATTTCGTCATATTGGAAAATATTTTTTCGTAAGTCATAATTGTAAGATTCCACTTTTTCTTGAGCATTTTCTAAATTTTTTGTTAAAAAAGTTGACTCGAGTGGAATATCTTTATCTTGAACTAGATAATTCACCCATTTTTGTAGACTTTCTCCTCCAAAAACTTTGACTAAATCATCTTCCAAACTAATAAAAAATTGAGAAACACCAGGATCTCCTTGTCGACCTGAACGACCACGTAGTTGGTTATCAATTCGTCTATTTTCTTGCCTTTCTGTCCCAATTACAAATAATCCTCCAAGTGATTTTACAATTGAATTATTTTTTTTCCATTTTATTAAGATTTCTTGATAGAATGTTTGATAGCAAGATTGAAAACTTGGAGAACA
>Ga0007836_1000331_pt1 | contig 10702 bp, 5 predicted proteins | sample CryBogCBE23Oct07_FD_71205 | JGI IMG/M metagenome (GOLD analysis project Ga0007836, IMG submission 71205) | Freshwater microbial communities from Crystal Bog, Wisconsin, USA - CBE23Oct07 | ecosystem: Environmental > Aquatic > Freshwater > Lake | place: Crystal Bog, Wisconsin, USA | collected...
AGAAATCTCATTCTGAATAAAAGAAAGGCATTTTCAAATTTGTTTACTGCCTCTGGTTAGATTTCTCGTGCCTCGAAATGACGATTTACGTTACACCTGATACCTGAAAATATAGCTAGTCTCAATTTCCGAAGAGGTCTAATGAACCCCAACAACTAAAGGCATTGTCATAAATTTAAGCAACGACTACTCTTAAGCCTGTATAAATCGTTTTAAAATTAAAGGTTTAATCCTAAACTTAACTTGGACAAGCTACTAATGATAATTGAGGAAATCTCCATGTGCTTTCTCTTATTTAGAATGGTGAATCTGGCGAATCTGAAGAAAAATGGAAAGAAAGAAGGAATACTTGGGTAATTTTTTGTTTAGCTAGATCTAATAGAAAGGGTTACTAAAATTTAAAAAGTGAATAAATCATTGAGGGTTAAAATCAAATTATTTTCAGGTAACGAGCAGGCTACTTGTGATTTGGGAAGTGAATAGATAGTTTAGTTTTCTTATAAGGTAGAAATGAAGCGGAGAATATAAAGAAAAGCCAAACGAAATATAGGTTCAATAATTTTAGAAACTCTTGCTAATACTTTAATCTGACAACCTTTTTTTTTAAGAATAAAAATGCCACTTTTCTAAATTTATAGACATTGATTCTTAATTAGTAAACCATTAACTAACTTCTCCTGTTACTTTTACAAAAAATTAGGACAATATGTTGAATAAAATTGAAGAGGGGATAGCAGCTATCCAAAGGGGGGAAATGGTAATTGTGGTGGATGATGAGGATCGTGAGAATGAAGGTGATTTTATTATGGCTGCTCGTTTTGCAACACCCGAAGCAGTCAATTTTATGAGTAAAGAGGGTAGGGGGTTAATTTGTGTTGCTTTAACTGAGGAACGTTGTACAGAACTTGATTTGAAATTAATGGTTTCTTCCAATACTTCCTTACATGAAACGGCGTTTACTGTTTCAATAGATTTGTTATCAAATGAAACAACTACAGGTATTTCTGCTCAAGACAGGTCTAAAACAATATTATCTTTAATAAATCCACATACAAAACCCGCTGATCTTGGAAGACCAGGACACATATTTCCATTAATTGCAAAAAAAGGGGGTGTTTTAAGAAGAACCGGGCATACTGAAGCCACGGTTGATTTGGCAAGACTTGCTGGTTGCGAGCCCGCAGGTGTTTTGGTAGAAGTGATGAATGAAGATGGAACAATGGCAAGATTGCCAGAGTTAATGAAGATTGCAGAAAAGTTTGGGCTAAAAATAATATCCATAAAAGATTTGATTGAATATAGATTGGATATTGATTGTTTAATTGAAGAGGTTGTAAGGGTTGATATGCCTACAAAATATGGACATTTTAAGTTAGTAGCCTTCAAAGATAAAAGCAGTAACGCAGAACATCTTGCATTGATAAAAGGCGAATGGGATAAAAGGGAACCTGTACTTACTCGCGTACACAGTAGTTGTTTTACAGGTGATATATTGTCGAGTTTTAGGTGCGATTGTGGTGAACAACTTCATAAAGCCATGCAAATGATAGAAAGGGAAGGTAAAGGTATCATTTTATACATGAATCAAGAGGGTAGGGGAATTGGTTTGATGAATAAACTTAAAGCCTACAAACTTCAAGAAGAAGGGATGGATACTGTAGAAGCCAATTTGCATTTAGGTTTTGCAATGGATGAACGCGATTATGGGGTGGGTGCACAGATGTTGCGTGCTTTGGGTGTAAGCAAATTGAAGTTGATAAGCAATAACCCTAAAAAAAGGGCAGCTTTAAAGGGATATGGTTTGGAAATTGTAGAGGTTGTATCAATAGAAATTGCGCCTAATGAGTACAATGAGAAATACTTAGAAACAAAGCGTGATAAAATGGGGCATAATATACTAAGGCATTAAGTGGCTCTAATTAATTGCAATCTTCCAAGGGCTTATTCTTTATTAATGTGTAATAGAACTTTACCTATTATTTGCCAAATTTTACACAAGTCACGACAAAATGTACTTTTTTGGTGCATTATCTATGCATGGCATTATACTTGAAAAATAACTTAAACTTCCTGATTTGTTTTAACAAATTGGAGGTTTATGACATATTGACTAATTGAAGAAAATTTTACGATGAATATAAATAGCTGGTTACAAGGGGATGATGAGTCGGATTTTATGCCTATAATACCCATTAATGAAAACGAAAGTGAGCAAGATAAAAACATGGTCGTTCCAGAGGAGTTACCCATACTCCCACTTCGCAATACTGTATTATTTCCTGGTGTTGTATTGCCCATAACGGTTGGTAGAGATAAGAGTATAAAAGCGGTGCAAGAAGCGTATAAGGGTGACAAATTAATAGGGGTTATTTCTCAAAAGGATACCAATATAGAGAACCCAGAACCTATTGATTTATGTAAAATAGGTACAGTAGCGAGGATTATTAAGCTTATTAAAATGCCAGATGGTGGTACCACCATCATTATTCAAGGAAAGAAAAGGTTTGAATTGTTGGAGATGACGAGCGATGATCCTTTCTTTAAAGCAAGGGTAGCTATTCTTCCTGAAGATGAACAACCCATAAGTGACAATTTTGAAGCCTTTTTAAGTAGTATTAGAGATTTAGCTACGCAAATTATACAGCTTTCCCCGAACCTACCCACAGAAGCTTCTATTATTTTAAAGAATATAGAGAATCCTACTTTCTTAATAAATTTTGTGAGTAGTAATCAAAACGTAGATTTAGTTGAAAAGCAAAATTTATTAGAAATCAACGACATTAATGTTCGAGCTGAAAGATTAATTCACTTATTGCAACGCGAACTTCAGTTTGCTGAACTAAAAAATAAAGTAACCAACCGGGCAAGAATTGAAATTGACAAACAACAACGTGATTACTTTTTACAGCAACAACTTAAAAGCATTAAAGATGAACTAGGCGGTGATTCCAACGAACGTGAGATTAATGAAATGAAGAAGAAAGCGGAGGCTAAGAAATGGCCAGAAGCTGCAAAAGTTCTCTTTAATACAAATGTGCAGAAACTTGAGCGAATGCACCCAAGTACACCCGATTATTCCGTGGTTTATAATCATCTTGATTTGATGTTAGATCTTCCTTGGGAGGAATATACGCAGGATAACTATGACTTAGATAATGCCAAAAATGTTTTGGATGATGATCATTATGGAATGAAGAAAATAAAAAACAGGATATTAGAATACTTAGCCGTTCTAAAGCTAAAGGGCGATATGAAGAGCCCAATTCTTTGTTTTGTTGGCCCCCCTGGTATAGGTAAAACTTCTTTGGGTAAAAGTATTGCCCATGCGGTTGGTAGAAAATATGTTAGAGTAAGTTTAGGCGGTTTACATGATGAAAGCGAAATTAGAGGACATCGTAAAACATATATAGGCGCAATGCCAGGTAGAATCCTGCAAAACATTAGAAAGACGAAGACCTCTAACCCAGTTATGATATTGGATGAGATAGATAAAATAGGTAGTGATTTTAGGGGTGATCCTTCATCGGCATTACTAGAAGTGCTAGATCCAGAACAAAATAATAGTTTTTATGACAATTACTTGGAGTTAGAGTATGATTTAAGCAAAGTTCTTTTTATAGCTACAGCTAATAATATTCAAAACATTCAACCTGCTTTAAGAGATAGGCTAGAGATTATAGATTTAAGTGGATATGCCGTTGAGGAAAAAGTACAAATAGCAAAAAAGCACTTGTTACCCAAACAAAAAGATGCGCATGGATTGGCTAAGGTGAAATTAAAAGTATCCGATAAAGTACTAGAAAAGATTATTGAAAGTTATACTAGAGAAAGTGGCGTTCGTGAATTGGATAGACAATTGGCAAGCATCATGCGTTTTTATGCCAAGGAAGTTGTTTTGAAGAATAAAATAAGTTTAACGGTAACTGCTAATGATATTGTGAAGATTTTGGGTAGTGCCAAATACAATAATGACATGTACAAGACGGTAAACATGCCTGGCGTTACCGTAGGGTTGGCTTGGACGTATGTAGGTGGTGATATATTGTTTATAGAAACAGTGTTAAGTGAGGGCAAAGGAGAACTTAAATTAACTGGAAACTTAGGAAATGTAATGAAGGAAAGTGCAACAACTGCCCTTACTTATTTACAATCTAATTGCAAAAAATGGAAGATTGAGTCTGAAGATTTCATGAAGAAAAACATTCATATTCATGTTCCAGAAGGCGCTACTCCAAAAGACGGCCCTAGTGCTGGTATAACCATGCTTACATCTTTGGCATCGGCATTTACAGGTAAAAAGGTAAAACCTTATTTAGCTATGACGGGTGAAATTACGCTTCGTGGTCAAGTATTACCGGTTGGTGGTATTAAGGAAAAAGTTTTAGCAGCAAAACGCTCGGGATTAAAGGAAATTATTATGTGTTGGCAGAATGAGAAAGATGTATTAGAAATTGATAGCGATTTTATAGACGGTGTTACTTTTCATTATGTAAAATATATGGACGAAGTTTTAGAAATCGCTTTGGTTTAATTGTTTAATGCAACTATTACGCTACCCATAATAAGGTAGTGCTTATGGACTTTATATTAGATTCAACAAAATCCCCGTATAATTAAATTTATGCGGGGATTTTGATTTTAAAAATCTAACGTTACGAATTAATATTCCGTGAAATTTTATAAGCTTCTATAAATGGTACAATTTTATCGCCATCTTTTAAACCACTAATGCCTATTTCTACTAAAGGCAGTTGCCCATTTGTATTGACATTTTCTTTTAAGTATATTTTTAGAATCGTACTATTATAGTTGCCTTTATGTATTACCATATCAATCATGTTATTCCAGTTAACAAAGCCATACTTTTTTGTCCAAAAGCCATCGTTTGATAGTTTGATTTTAGGATTCTTATCAAAAAAATCTCTACAACCTACACAAATAAATATCATTCCCACAAGCGCTATACCAATACAAATTCCCATCAATCTAGCATCAATATCTTCACTAGTTATACAAGCATAAGTTAAGTAAGATGAAATGAGCGTGGTTGGTATGCTAAACATTAGCATCTTTTTTGCTTGTTCTTCATCAATATAAAAAGTATGTAAATATTCTTTTGGTTCGGTAGTATTAATTTTTGAGGTTTCTATTACATGCTCTAAACTATCCATTTTTGTTATAGGGTGTTCTGTTTCAGTATTTGTATTTTCTACTTCATTTGATGTTGTAATTCTTAAATAATCTATGATGGATACTATCTTTTCTCTATTTTCTAAATCTTCTAGATAGATAACAATTGGAGATTGTTTATTATTAGTGAGCGAAGGATCTATTAAGTGAATTTTAAGGATCATCGAGGTAATCATTCCCCTAGATCTAGTAATATCATAATTAATTTCATTTTTAACGTTATTCCAATCAATAAATCCACACTTAGGAGTCCAAAAACCTTTACTTGATAATTTTAGTTTTGGCGCTTTATCAATTAGCTTCTTTAATCCTGCAAAAGAAGCAAGAATAAAAAGAAAGGTACAGATAATAAAAAAAATACTAGTTCCTACACTATCACTTGAGTAATATGTTGCAATAGAAAAGGCAATTGACAATGCTCCAAATCCTAAAAAAGACAAAATTGCACGGGAACTGGAGTTTTTGTATACATATTTATAATCGCTTGGTTCTCTTTCAAAACCATTTTGATTGTTCTGGATTATTTTTTTATCATCGTTGTTTATTGATTCACTTAAATCGGCATTGTTTTCCATAATTTTTTTAACTTTTTATTGTTTTCAACTCGAGAATATAAGTTTTCTAATAAATCAATAAAGTCTAAACTATTCATTTCATAAAGAATCCCCGCATAATTAAATTTACACGGGGATTTTTCTTGCTGCTAACAATCATACTTATTTTAAACAATATTATATTACTTAAAACTCTCGTCTGGAATATTGCTATTTGCTTTTGCTTCTTTCATTTTAAATTCAATAGAGTAACCACCTAAATCGCCTTTACGAATAAAGGGTACTTTAACGCCATTCTCAATTTCACGATAGTCACTAATTTCTGTGGAAGAACTGTTGCCGCTTTTTACTATTACCTCTTTTACTTTTAACCCTGTTTTAGCATCAAAATAACGTTCTGTTTTATCTCCGTTACTCTTAATTTCCGTTAGTTGGTAAGTTGGCACCTCTCCTACAAATTGCATTATTCCATTTAATTTTTGTTCATCTGGATTTAAATCTAATTCTGGGAAAATACTAAATTTAGATTTGAATTCAGCGGCTACCTCATCAGAAATTGGTGCATGCTGTCCATTTTGTATTATTAAAATGCTATCTCCATTAATTACCATTTTTAAGGGGACAATATTCATTGCGGGTACGCTTATTTCTTGATAAAACTTATCTGGTGATTTTTGTTTCATCACCATCTGAACATCTACTCCTTGAATGCTACCAACCAAAGTTTGCGATAAATCTTTAATAGATTTCAACTTATCGGCTCCACCAATAGCATTAATATAATTTAAAAGAATAGTTTTTACGGTTGTGCCTTTAGGAACAAGAATAGGGTTTGTGCCATTCCATGAATTATTATTAGGATTTACATCGGGGAAGTTGTGAGAAGGATCAATAACAACCTTTGTGATTTTTGAAGTTGAGTTGTAATGAAAAGTCCAACTACTACCTCTTTGCCATATTTCAACAGGTAATTTAAGGGTATCAGTTTTGCCAGAAGCTTGCTTAATAAAAATTTCTACAGGTAAAGCCATCTCTTCTAAGTTCTCAATAGTAATTAAAGCCCCTTTCTTTTCGTCGTTGTCAACATATTTTACTTCTTTTACAGATTGGTCTAGTTTCCAATTTGTAAAGAACCACTCTTTAAAGAACCAACTTAGATCTTCACCACTTACATTTTCCATTGTATGGAAAAAATCCCAAGGGGTAGGATGTTTAAAAGACCATCTTTTAATATAGGTTCTAAAAGCATAATCAAAACGTTCTTCCCCTAATATATAATCGCGTAAAATGCCTAAACCTAACCCTGGTTTACCATAAGCTGCAGTACCTAAATTACCAGGCTGAATAACATCTGGTACATTCATAATGGGATCCATCTTATCATTAAACATTCTTTTAGCTGCAATTTCAACATCACCTTTTTCACTGTATTCACCTTTGTTAAATACTTTAGTATCTACCCCATTTATAAATGTATTAAAGCCTTCATCCATCCAAGCATATTTTCTTTCGTTGCTACCTACTATCATAGGAAACCAGTTATGGCCAAATTCATGATTGGTAACATCCCAAAGGCTACCTTTCTTTTCCGTTGATCCACAAAATACAATTCCAGGATACTCCATGCCAGATACCTTTCCTGCTACGTTTGTAGCTACTGGATAAGTAAATTCAAACCACTCCTTAGAGTACAATTCAATACTGTTTTTTACGTATTCTGTACTTCTTCCCCAGCTATCATTACTTCTACTCTCTACAGGGTATACAGATTGAGCTAAAGCCTTTTTACCACTAGGCAAATTAATTTTAGCTGCATCCCACATAAATGCTTTTGAGGCAGCCCAAGCAACATCACGCGTGTTTTTACATACAAAATGCCATGTTAGTGTAGGTTTATTTGGATAAAATGTGGTGTTTGAAACATCTGCTGAATCTTTTATGACAATTGTACTATCGCTTGTTTTCGCTTTATTTAATTTATCAATAACAGAAGCGGTATATACTTCTGTGGGATTTATTAAACTTCCCGAACCAACCACCAATAAATTAGATGGAGCTGTAATTGTATAATCAATATCCCCATAATCTAAGTAAAACTCACTAGCGCCCATATATGGAATATTGTTCCAGCCTAACACATCATCGTAAACTGCCATTCTAGGATACCATTGTGCTATTTCATAGATCCAACCATTTTTTGTTAATACCCTTCCACAACGGTCTGTTCCATCTTCTGGTAAAACAAAAGAATAGTCTATTTTAAAGGTTAATTTACCACCATAGTTTTTTAGGGTATCTTTTAGTTTTAATTGCAAGCGGGTATCATTTACCATAAAGTTTGCTTTTTCTTCGGTACCATTTTTTAAAATTGTAACCGCTTTAATTTCATTTCCTTTAGTAAATGCTTTACTAAAAAATCTTCCACCACTCACAGGAGAAGCAGCTTCTCCTCTAGAATCTTCGCGATAAATATTTTGATCTAATTGAAGCCAAATAAATGGCAGTTTATCAGGACTATTATTGGTGTAGGTAATTACAACAGTACCAGTAATTTTATGTGTAGCGGTATCAAGAGATGCATTTATTTTATAATCGGCTCTATTTTGCCAATATTTAATACCAGGTTCACCACCACCGGTACGGTATTCATTACCATTAGTAGTATAGAATGTAGGGTCAAATACTTTATGTTGGTCATATTTAGAAGCTTGTTGAGCATTAATAACCGTTGTTACTAACAAAATGGTTAGTAATGAAAAGGAGAGATTCTTTAAATATTTCATTGAAAAATTATTTTATAAGAGCGAAAAGTAAAGGTTTTGATAATTACAAACAAATTAAAAGTGTTGAGCGATAGTTTGCGTATCTAATTGATGGATATAAGTTTAAATTTTATATATGAGATGCACACAATAATGCATTGTATGTAAATAATGGGGTTAATGCAAATGTTTAAACGTTTTGAATGAAAACGATTATAGGATGAATAAATTTATTTTAGCGGAGAAATAAATCTTTGTAGTGCTCACAGCCCTAATAGGTTTGGTGGCTTTATTTTATTAGGTTGAGGAGCAATTTGCACCGGAATGGCTGCCATAAAAAACGGCTTCAATTTCTTGAAACCGTTACTAGTATTTGTGACCGCGTTAGGATTAAGTTCCATGCCCCCTAAAACCTCTCGTTTCGCTGTAATTCAATACAGATAAGGGTTTTAAAAAATACCCTAGTGCAAGAAAATGTGTATAAAAGCATCAAAATAACTAAAATGTTTACCCCATTGTTTACCCCACTTTGCTTCTTTTTGCGTATATTTACTAATACTAAAAAAGTAACTAGTGACAAGTGTAGCGATAGTTTGCCGTAAAGATAAAATCAATAAAAAAGGGGAAGTACCAATTCATTACCGATTAATCAAAGACAGAAAAATAAGCTATTTGGCATCTGGCACAATGATACCATTAGAGAATTGGGATTTTGAAAAGAACAAGTTGAAAGCCAAACATCCAAATAGTGTTAGAATAAATAACGAATTGTTGACAAGGTTATTGGAGATGCAAGGCGAGGTAATTTCAACTGAAACCATTACCAAATCCCTTACCACCAAGCAGCTACGTAGTAAGCTATATGGTAATAAGCCTACGGACTTTTTTGTGATAGCTGAAGAAGTACTGGAATCCTATGAAAGTGATGGCAAAGTAGGTACGCACGATAAATGCAAATCAATCATCAATAAGTTTAGGACGTACAATAAAGACCAGAATATATTCTTTCAGGATATTACAGTCGATTACCTTACTAAATATGAAAAATACCTTCGTGTCAATTTGGGTAATAAAACCAATACTGTACACAAAGATTTAAAGTTTATCCGCCGCATATTCAATGAAGCTATCAAAAGGGATATTATAGAAATGAGTATTAGCCCTTTTTATAAGTTCAAGATTAAGTTAGAAAAGACATCAAGAACTTTCCTAACAGATGACGAATTAACTTTAATTGAGAATCTCGAAATGAAGGCAGATACTCTGATAAAGTGCCACAGGGAAATGTTTGTGTTTGCTTGCTATGCTGGTGGGCTAAGGGTATCAGATGTTTTAAAACTGAAGTGGGGGCATTTAGACGGTGACTTTCTACTAATTGACATTAAAAAGACTAAGGAACAATTACGTTTGAAATTGCCAGATATGGCAATTAAAATAATCAAAAGCTTCAAAAAAGAAGAGAACTTGCCCAATAATTACATCTTTCCGGTATTAGAAGACGGTTTGGATGAAAAAGATGCGAGGCTCTTTGATAATGCTATAACTTGCGCCACTTCTTTAATCAACAAGAATCTAAAATTTATCACTAAAAGGGCTAAAGTCGAAAAAACAATAAGCTTTCATATAAGCCGTCACACTTGGGCTACAAAAGCGTTGAGATTGGGTGTTCCAATTGAAATTGTATCTAAAATTTTAGGTCATGCCAATTTAAGAGAAACAATGATTTACGCAAAAATTGTAGATGCCCAAATGGACAAGGCAATGGACTTATTTAATATTTAACCAGAAAAATGACGAATCCAAGTTTATGTAATAAAGAAAAATTCCTTGTAGAAGAACTAGAAACACTTTTTGCAGTTGAGTCAGTAAACTATTATAAGAAGATTAAAGATGAATGGGAAAATTCTTGCGTCGATCCCATGGAATACGATAGGATGTTGACGGGTAAAGTCTATACGCAATTTAATTTCCTGATTTATGAAAAAATTAGAATACTCACCAATTTTGAAGTGACACGTTTCTTTGCTTTATCTCTAGCCCAATTTCAAACCCATACCCCAGCAAATAGATTAGATAGTTTTACGCGTAAATATCACCAGGCTTATTTGGCACCAGAAAAAGTTAAGTTGGCCAAAGATGCTAAAGAACTGCATTGCATTAAATACATCTGGCTGTTTTACACGAACCATTTCAGTC
>Ga0007836_1000332_pt1 | contig 10668 bp, 12 predicted proteins | sample CryBogCBE23Oct07_FD_71205 | JGI IMG/M metagenome (GOLD analysis project Ga0007836, IMG submission 71205) | Freshwater microbial communities from Crystal Bog, Wisconsin, USA - CBE23Oct07 | ecosystem: Environmental > Aquatic > Freshwater > Lake | place: Crystal Bog, Wisconsin, USA | collected...
CATTCACGATTAACCAATCTGGTTTAAGTAATATTATACAGCCCGTTTTTGTTTTTAAAGCCATTATTACTGGTGAGTTTAGTGATAAAGCCTACCCTGCCGAAGCGGAACTAAATCTTAAAGTGGGTGCACAAGTAATGTTTATTAAGAACGATAAAGAAAAAGTAAGAAGATATTTTAATGGAAAAATTGGGACTATAAGTAAAATTGAAAATGATACCATTCATGTAAACTGTACGGATACCCCCGAAGCCATTGTTGTAGAAAGAGAAAAGTGGGAAAATATTAAATATACCCAAAACCAAACTTCACAACAAATTGAGGAAGAGGTAATTGGTTCTTTTACCCAGTTTCCGCTAAGACTTGCATGGGCCATTACCATTCATAAAAGTCAAGGATTAACTTTTGAGAAAGCTGTTGTAGATGCTGGTAGTGCCTTTGCCCCTGGGCAAGTTTATGTAGCTTTAAGTAGGTGTACCTCATTAGAAGGATTGGTTTTGCAAAGTCTTATCACCAACAATAGTCTTTTTACGGATGAGCGTATTCTAGCGTTTGACAGAAGTAAAAGTAATGCCCATGCATTGGAAAGTAACCTTTTATTGGGAAAGCAATTATATATTGAAAAAACGATCCTTACCCTTTTTAATTTTGATAAAGCTGTTGCAAATGTTGATAGTATCATGACCTTATTACAGGAACATCAACAATCTTTTAATGAAGAAACAGTGCCTTGGCTAGCAGATATTGCTTCGAGAATTAAAGGTTTGCAGCAAGTGTCCTTGAAATTTGAGTATCAACTAAAGCAGATTTTTATAAACTTTGAAGAAAATGTAGTAAACGAAAGAGTATCCAAAGCTGCTGTCTATTTTATTGCACAATTAAATGTGTTGTTACAAATTATAAACCAGTCACCAGCATTTACAGATAGCCGTAACTATGCTAAAGAATTTAATGAGGAAGTGAAATTAATTTATGCTGATTTGTTTTCTAAGCATCAGTTAATAGGTACCTGCAAAACAGGCTTTAGTATGACGCATTATCAAGTGGAGAAAGCTAATTTAAAAATTCCTTACCTAAATATTAATGCTTATTCAGGTTCTGCAAACCCATCGGCAATAAATAAAAAAACAAATATCGATCACCCTATTTTGCATAAACAACTTAGAGAATTAAGAGATAAATTAGTTGCTACCGATAATCTGCCCTTGTATTATGTAGCAAGCTCAGCTACAATTGATGAAATGGCTAAATTTCTACCACAATCTAAAGAAGAATTAATAAAGATTACTGGTTTTGGTCAGAAGAAGATAGAAAAGTATGGCGAAGAGTTTTTAGCTATTATTCAACAATATGCAAATGAGAAAGGTCTTACATCTACGATAAAAGATAAAAATAGAAATAAAGAAGGTAAAATAGAAACTGGTAAAGAAACCACTCAAGGTATTACGCTTAAGTTATTTAACGAGGGTTTGTCTATTAATGAGATAGCCCAAAAAAGAAATTTTGCCATAAGTACAGTAGAAGGTCATTTAGCACAACTTGTAAAAACAAATGAAGCCGATGTATTTTCAATTTTAAGTAGGGTTAAAGTCGAAGCTATATTACAAGCTATTGAAGCCATAAAGAGCGATGGAGCTACTGAGCTTTTAGCGTACTTAGGAAACGATTATTCCTACACAGAATTGCGATATGGCATTAACTATGCAAAATATTTAAAATCCCAAACTTCCATCTCAGCCTAATTTGTACCCCCTTAAATGAGTGGTTGTAGTAAAAAATTTACTAAAAAGCTACTAACTCGTATAATTTTGCTTCTTTTATTACGTTATTATCATAACCGTACTTTATACTTTAATGCAAAAGCCCTTGTTTCATTTAGGCTCATTACATATTAACACCCTAAGGCGTGTTATTTTGTGCTGTTTATTATTGTCGGTTACCTTCTCTTCTTTTTCACAAGACAAGACCTCCATTAGTTATAAAGTAAAAGGCTATCACGAAAACGGCATTTACGGACCTAGAGATAGCAAAGTGGCCTACATACTAAAACTTAAAAATAACATAAACGATAACCAAAAGGGCAATATATATGTAAACATTAATAACGATCTAAGCCAATCAGTGTATAATGAAAACATCAGTATTTTTATTAAACCCGGAAGTGTTTATGATAAAGATGTTGAAATTGATGTGGCTAAACTCCCTACTGGTTTTTATACGATTTCATTTAATATTACCACCAATCACTACAGCCAATACCTTTATTATGTGTTTGCAGTTGAACCCGAAAAAATAAAACCTACAGGTATTCGTCCATCCGATTTTTCTCCATTTTGGGATAATGCCCGTAATGAACTCACTAATATTAATCCCTCGTATAAAATTACTCGCAGGGGCGATTTATCTACCGTTAGTAATGATATCTATTTAATAGAGTTTCAGTCAATAGGTAATGTTACTATTAGGGGGTGGTTAAGTATACCCAAAAGAAGAAAGTCTAACCCTGTAATGTATCGCTTACCTGATTATGCAACAATAGCCGCTCCTGAATCTAGAAACGATATGGCGGTTTTTTGTTTAGATGCAAGGGGTTTTGGTAATAGTTCGGATATGGGTGGATTAGATTATAATACTTATTTAATAAAAGGACTCTACAATAAAGAAAATTACATTTATAGGGCGCAATATATGGATTGCCTAAGGGGATTAGATTTTTTAGTTAAGAATAGTACAGATTTAAAGCTAGATCCTAATAAAATAATTACAGTGGGTATTGGGCAAGGAGCTACGATGGCTGCTGTAGTTGCAGCTTTTGATAACAGGATTAAGGGGGTTATTTTAGATAGACCTACCTTAATGGATATGAGGACTATGTTTGCCATTGGAGAAATTAAAGGGCAGGTTCCATGGCCAATACCTTCTTTTAAAAGCTATTGTGGTACTAATAGGATGAAACTTGATAACTTTTTTAAAATTTGGGATTATTTTGATCCCCTTAGTTTTGCGCCCATGATTAAGTCGCCTATATTGGTGGGCACTTCTTTAAAGAATGCAGTTAGTCCGCCACAATGTGCTTATAATTTTTATAATCAGGTATTAAGCAGCACACGTGAAATATATAGTTGTCCTGATAATGAAAATGGAATTGATGATTCATTTTATATTTTTGAAAATAATTGGATAAAAGAAACGTTAAGACTATAGCAAAAATTTTTGCGAAACAAATAAATGAAACAAATGAAAAAAGTTACCCTAATTCTGTTTACACTTTTAATTGTAGTTTAATACAGTTTTGCTGGTTTTCCTATTGGGAAGGGTAGGGGTAAGCTAGTTATTGGGTATAATTATTACGTTGCCAAAGGTTATTGGAATGCTCAGGGCGCCTACAATGCTTATCCATCTGGTAGTTTTAGCTCACATTATTTTGGGTTAACAGGTGGCTTTGGGTTAGATAGAAACTTGGATTTTTTATATAGCCTTCCATTTGTCGCACAAATTGATAACAACACGAGTGGTAATAAAAAACTTTATACAGTGAGTGGTTTGGGTGATGCTACTATTGGCTTAAGTAAATTCTTAAATGATTTTGATGATGATCGTCATGTATCTATTACAGGTTCATTAATTATACCTCTATATACAAACCAAGGTAGTCCTTACCCCAATATTGGTTATCAATCATTTGGTGGGGAGTTAAAGTTGGGCTTCTCGGGTAATGGTAGGGGCGGCTTTAGGAATCCTTATTATGATATTGACTTCGGAGTAAGACAATATTTTAATGGTGACGGACCTACGCAGCTTTTTGCAAATATTACGGGTGGTGTGCCTATAGATGATTATTGGAAGTTGAGCGGTACCCTAAGTGGTGTGAATTCTATTAGTAATGCTACCACTACTACCACTTCTAATGTGTTTTATAACTATAACAAATCGTTTAGTTATGTACGTCTTGCTGCTAACATAGGTAGGACTATTAATGAAAACACATCTATATGGGGGGGTATTTACACCGATGTTTTAGGTGCAAGTGTTGGTAAAGGAAGTGGATTATCACTTTCGGCTGTTATTAAGTTTTAATTGGTTTTAGTGCTTTTAATTCAATTAGTTTAGTAAATAAACTCCATTCAAGTTGAAACTGTAGAAACTAGGTTTTATTTGAGTTGTTTTCTACTAATACCATCTTCTACTAGCTGCTGAGAACATTTTTAAGTTTCAATACCACCTCCCCCTATCGTGAACACTCGATAGGGGGAATTTAACGCTAATATTGGGGAAACTAATTTTAATTTGACCATCACCACGTTTTTCGTAGCAAACTTTATTGTTATCTCAACAAACTTGAGAAAATTTTATTTATACCTCAAACTTTCACCCTTATTTGTAAAAATAGTATTGCAAGTATCCTTAACTAAACCGTATTAACATTTTAAATGTTTAATAAAAGCTAAAATTATTCTGCAATAAATTGAATATTTATATTTTCATCGTAAAATATTGTTGATGAAAGTAATTACAATAGTAGTTGTCCTATTTATTACAGGCATATTTAACCCTTTTAAGTATAATCCTCCTTTTTATAATACCTTAAATACTATTGAGTATTGTGATAGTACTCCTGTTTTAAATTCAAGCATCATAGATTTTGTAAAAAAGAATTTAAAGAAAAAAGTAGGACAAGGAGAATGTTGGGACCTTGCAGCAGTGCCATTAAACCAATTGGGCGCATCTTGGGATAAAATGTACCAATTTGGTAAAGTTGTAGACTACCAATCCGATTGTATTTATCCAGGGGATATTATACAGTTCGAGGGGGTGCAACTAAAGTATAAGGAGGGCAATGTAACCCACAATATTTTTATGGATCACCATACAGCAATCGTTTATCAAGTGTTGGGTATAGGTACTTATAAAATAGCTCACCAAAATACTGATGTCGAAGGCAAAAAGGTTTCGATTGCAAACCTTAATTTGGCAAATATTATAAAGGGTACTTTTACTATTTATAGACCAGTTAAGGAATAAAATATCTACATCTCTTTTTTGGTTTTATTTGCAATTAAACACATTTGAATGCCTAGCATCAATTTTGCCTTTTTTGTTTATTTATTCCTCTTCGGCTTCTTAGTTTCACGCCTATCTTTCTTTAAAAAGAGTGGAATAAAACCTTTGGTTTTAGTAATACTATTTTATATAAAAGTAGGGGTTGGTATACTATATGGGCTGTATTTTAACCTGCCAAAGCAACAAGCCACGGCAGACACTTGGCGGTTCTACAGAGAAAGCCTACCCGAAACGCAGTTGTTATTACACAACCCACTTCTTTTTGTACAATCATTATTTATGCATGGTTATTCGCAGACGGGTAATCTTTTTATAGGTAAAGACTCCTATTGGAACGATTTAAAAGACAATATTATTATCAAAATATTTGCTGTTTTTAATGTACTCTCACAACATAACTATTATACCAACCTCATATTTTTTAACTTCCTCTTCTTTTTTGGGTTGATAGCTTTTTATAGATTGGTAAAACAATACAGTATTTCCAATAATTGGCTATTAATTGCTTCGGTATTTTTAATGCCTTCTTTTTTATTTTGGGGAAGTGGCATTCATAAAGATGGGTTATTATTCTCTGCAATGGGGGTTCTTTTATATTGTATACATCAATTAATGTATCAAAAAACAACTGCAAAATTTCTTTTTATTGGCTTTCTTTGTTTTACACTTATCTTTTTTGTTAAGAGCTTCATCGCCTTAGCATTAATTCCTGCTATATTAAGTTGGTGGTTGGCTGTTAAGTTCAATAAGCATCATCAATTATATTTTATTGCCGTATATACGGGATTCCTGCTTTTAATAATGGCTATGAGTTTATTAAGCAATCATTATAATCCTTTGTTTTATTTAGCCAATAAGCAACATGAATTTTTGTTATTGAATGGAAACTCCGCTATTAAAGTTCCCAATTTGCAGCCAACACTACAAAGCATGATTCACTATGCACCTACTGCTATTGATATCGCTTTGTTTAGGCCCCATCTTAAGGAAGCAAAAAATATAGCTTATGATTTATCTTTTGCCGAAATTTTGCTGAATATAGGCATCACCCTTACTTTTTTATGGACTATTAAAAATAACAGACCTATTGCTCCTTTCTTTATTTGTTGCTTTTATTTTGGGTTCAGTGTACTGTTACTAGAAGGGTACACTGTTACTTTTGTGGGTGCAATTGTTAGATACCGAAGCTTGGTGTTGCCCATTATTATTGCACCTATGGTCGCTATGATTTCTTTTAAAAATGTTGAAGAGAGATACCCTTTTTACAAATAATATTACTTTCAATAATGCCATTATTAGGATCAAATTCCCCTCTTGAGGGTTTACTATAGGGCGGGTTTGTATTGAAAGATTCAAAATACTGTTGTAAGTTGCCTAAACTAAACTCATACTAATATTAATAACTAATCACTCCCTTTCTGATTCATCAATTGATTCACCATGTTTTTTAGGTAGTCTACTTGTTCTTTATAGTTGGCAATCTGTTCTTCGTATAGTTTTCTTTCAGCATCGTAGTTGTGATTAATAACATAACCATTCGCAGTTGCATTTTGGTTATTTATTAAGTTGAAAACCGTGTTTTCATTGAAGGTGATAATGTCTTCTGGTTTAAGGGTAAATATCTTGGCAATGTCCTCAATGCGGCTGTAGGGAATATCAACTTCGCCGTTTTCCATTTTGCTATAGGCACTTTGGGTAAGCCCCAATTGATTAGCCATATAATCTTGCGTTAGGTTTTTTAACTCCCTAAGCTTCTTTATTTTTTGTCCTATAAACATAGTTACAAAGAAAGGGAAAATTATAAGACTTTATTATTCATCTAAAGAATATTGTATTCCATTGCAAGTAGATTAGTGTAAGTTATTACTTGCATTTTTGCAAAAACAAATAAAACGACCTATTATGAAGCAAAAATTACTTTTAGCCTGTGTGCTGTTTTCCCTTTTAATTGCCAATACTGTGAAGGCACAAATTCCTACAAAAGGCTTAGTAGCTTATTATCCATTTAGTGGCAATGCCAATGATAGTAGTGGCAATGGGAATAATGGAACGGTGAATGGAGCAACGCTAACTACTGATAGGTTTGGAAATAAGAATTGTGCTTACAAATTCAATGGCAAAAGCAGTAATATTTCAACAAGCTTTTTACCTCCAACGGGTGATAACGCAAGAACATTTTCTTTATGGTTTAAAAATCGTTCAACTAATTTGAATGCATATTCATTTTTATCATACGGAGCTAATACTGGGGATTGTAGCCAGGCAGGTGGTAATTTCAGTTTGGAGGTTTATTCGAGCTTAGGTGATTTCGGAGATTCTGGTTATAGATTTCGGTTAGATGGTTCTTGTACTACAACATGCAATACTAAAGCAATTGACTCTAATTGGCATCAAGCGATTCTTGTGATTAACCCACAATTAGGTAATGTTTTTTCAACTTCGGAAATATATATTGATGGTATTTTGCAAGTGAAAAATAATTATAATGGTACTACTCTAATAAATACACTTACTCTAAACTCTTTAAAAATTGGATATAGTCAAGCAACTATTTCAACTGGAGGAAGATTTTTTAATGGCAATATTGATGATATAAGAATTTATAATCGATCATTAGATTCGATAGAGGTACAAGCCTTATATCATGAAAATGGATATAATAATACGCTGCCATTGAAGATAACAGATGTAGAAGCTACAAATAAAAAAGAGATAACGACCATTAACTGGCAAACTGAAACAGAACTAAATACTAGAAACTTTATTATTCAAAATAGTACAGATGGTACTTCCTTTACAGATTTAGGCACAGTAAAGGCAATAGGCAGTGGGGCAAATGGGTATAGCTATACCGATAATAGAACTGTAAATGGGTTAAATTATTACAGATTAAAATGTGTTGATAATACTGGTGGTTTTACTTATAGCCAAGTTGTCTTTGTACAGGTATCAGTAAATAATAATCAGGTAACAGTATATCCAAACCCCACAAAGGATAAGGTAACTATTGTAGGTAATATCAACCAAATTAAACTATTAGACAATACGGGAAATGTCCTTATTTCAAAACAAACTAACACTAATAAAACAACAATTGATGTTAGTACCCTTTCAAGAGGTCTTTACTTTATTCAATATAGAAATGTTACTGGTGAAGTGAAAACAGAAAAATTGGTGGTTGAGTAATTAAATAACTAATAAAACTTATGAATAAGCTTTTCATTGTAAAGAAAATGATTAATATAAAAAATCATAAAATTGAAAATTTTACTACACTTAAAACTGAATTAGAATTACTAGAATACTTAAAACAAAATAATATAAACAAGTGTGATGATGTGACAATTGCAAGTCACTACTTGCCTACTGATTTAGAAGTTTATATAAATAAAAAGTCTTCAGAAGAATCAACAACGGTTATTGTTGATATTAATGGAAATCTTGTTGGATACAATAATGGGCAGAAAGGTAACATAAGTTAAATTCGCTACTTGTACACGCCAAATCAGGTTTTAAAATATTAACAAATGAAAAAGAAAAGTCCTAATACTTCTTCGAGAGTAGCATCAAAAGCATCGAAATTATTATCAAGTTCAACATCTTCAAAAAAGGTCAAGAGTGTTGCAGGTTCTGCTTTACGACAAGCAAGCCCAAAAAAGAAATAAATCCAAACTAGCACAGCTAGTTACCCAATGATTCTTGAATGTTGGGTTCTTTGGCAAGAATTCTATTATTTTCATTGATGTTAGTGTTGATTGGTATCTTAGATTATTGAGAAATGACAAAATAGAACTTGATGTATCAGGATCCCCATTTTTTAAACCTAAACCAGAACCATTTAACTACAGTCGTGCTTCCATTGATTTATACAGGTATTATATGTTTCATCTTACAAGCTAGTTTATCGTCTTGCATCCCTTATATTTGTCATTATTATGAAAGAAAAAGTACAAAATAAGATTAATCATATTCGTGAACTTGCAAAGGGTTCGGCAATAATGAGTAATGGAACAGAAGGAAAAATCTCTCAAAGCAATGACAGTCTTTCAAAGGTAATTCGCAACACACAAGAAGCCACGTTGTTTTGCGCTGAACTAAATGCTGTAATATCTGTACTAAATAAAAAGTAGTTTTATTAAAAAAGACATCAATGAATGGAGTACTATTGGGATATTGGCTTAAAAGATTTGTCAACTTATAAAAAAATAGCAAATTTAATACGCCCAACTTCATGTCTTTAAAGTGTATGTTTTAAAATAGTTATTGGGTATATTTGATAAAATTTATTATTTAAAATTGCAATCTGATTTAAATGAACACTTCAACAAATATTTCGCATCAAAAATTACGAGTGGCACATAAGAGGGTCGCTAAAAAAGAAAGTGGTATTGTAACTAATCCCGAAGTAATTAAGGCAATAGATGACTATAGGTTGGGCAATACCAAGGATAAACAGATTGTTATTGCTACAAATGAACTTGCCGATTTTTTTAATAAATTCCTTCCCAATGATTAAGGTGGTTTTTGAACCACTAGCTATTGAACAAATTCTACGATGGACTATTGAAGACTTAAAAACAGTGAAGAAGATATTTCAATTGGTCAATAATATGGTCGTTACACCTTATGAAGGCCTAGGTAAACCCGAACAATTAAAAGGAAACTATTCCGGTTTTTGGAGTCGTAGAATCAATCAGGAACATAGGATTATTTATGCAGTAACAAATGACAGTGTAGTTGTAATTTCGTTGTATGGCCATTATTAGTAAACACCAAAAAAAACGACTAGGGCATGAAGGTCGGGGTCTACTTCAAATCCATTCAGGTTCTTTATTTATGCTCTTCAAGCATAAAATAGAATGTTCTCAATTAAAAAACAGGCGCAAACACTTGTCTTTATGGTATTTGAGATTTCTGTAACCAAACAATTGAGTAATATGGGTTAACGGGACATCCTTTTTTTATCAATTGATGAAATTTTAAAAAGGAGTTCGGGGTTACTAGCAACTTTTATTAACAAAATTTTTCTCTAAAAAAGGTATTCGTTTAAGAAATGGATCCTAAAAAACACACAGACTTAAAAGAAAAGTAGCAAGGCAATTTCTTTAGCTAAAGTTATAGGGTAGTAACATAGCAAGGCAGGCTCTTTAGCTAAAGTTGTAGGGTAATAACATAGCAAGGCAGGCTCATTGCTAAAGTTGTAGGGTAGTAATGTAGCAAGGCAGTTATTTTAGCTAGAGTTATAGGGTAATAATATAGCAAGGCAGCCTCTTTAGCTAAAGTTGTAGGGTAGTAATGTAGCAAGGCAGTCTCTTTAGCTAAAGTTATAGGGTAGTAACAATGCAAGGCAGGTGCTTTGCTAAAGTTATGGGGTAGTAACATAGCAGGGCAGTTACTTTAGCTAAAGTTGTAGGGTAGTTATACTCATAAGAAAATGGCTTGCGAAAAGTTAAAGGCTGAAATCTCTTGTTATCAAGGAAATCAATCATTTCTTTCATTAGACCTCTTCGGAAATTGAATTTGCCACCCGATAACGTCATTTCGAGGCACGAGAAATCTCATTCTGAATAAAAGAAAGGCATTTTCAAATTTGTTTACTGCCTATGG
>Ga0007836_1000333_pt1 | contig 10662 bp, 11 predicted proteins | sample CryBogCBE23Oct07_FD_71205 | JGI IMG/M metagenome (GOLD analysis project Ga0007836, IMG submission 71205) | Freshwater microbial communities from Crystal Bog, Wisconsin, USA - CBE23Oct07 | ecosystem: Environmental > Aquatic > Freshwater > Lake | place: Crystal Bog, Wisconsin, USA | collected...
AAAATGTTTAATACTCTAACTCATTTTATAGGGCATTTATTATCTTAACTTAATGACATTGCCCATAAGTGGGCGTCGTGATTAATATAATCACCACCCTTTTTGCTCATGTATATGGTATAACCCAAATACAGTACAGCATAGATGATGGCAGGTAATGGAATGATAAACACATAAAGAGTACTCCAGGGCATAATTGAAATTACAGAAAATACAATTGCCGAAATAGCCCCAGATGCACCTAAGCTAAAATAATTATAATTATTTAATTGTTTTATATAAGTAGGAATCTGACTTATAATTAATGCTAAAACATATAAAACTATAAACCAGTATTTATCAACTCCTAAATAGTCAATATATATTTTCTCCCAACTACTTCCAAAAAAATAGAGCGTAAACATATTAAAAGCAAGATGCTGAACGTCAGCATGTATAAACCCTGATGTTATAAACCTGTACCATTCATTATTTTTCTTGATCGAAATTGGATGAAATATTAAACTATTGGTTAGCTTATTATTAGAAAATGCTACAAAAGAAACTATACATGTTCCAATTATTACAATTATTGTAAGGGTAAGCATATTTTTCTTCCGTTTAGTCTAATTAAAAAGCCGCCTTAAAGGCGGCTTTTTAAGGCTTAATTATCAGTTTAGGAAAAGGTAATTATTAAAAAACTTTCTTTGGGCATCTCAATTGTCCTCTTCCATAAGGGCTTCTCGGAGAATATAAATCGGATGTAGAACCAAAACCATCGCTACCACTAAATAATGTAATATTTAATCTAGTTTGAAAAGTGTAATACGCATCATTCTTATTAGGATTTCCTCTTGCATAACCAGTTCCTTGATCACCAGGCTTTAATGGCATAGTTACACTATTTCCTTTGTCATCTAGGTATTGCCAGGATAGATATTCCCCTTGCTCAAAATATCTTATTTTTTGTTTATCTCCTGATGCTTTTGCTTTTGCAAGTTCAGCATCCCATTCTTGTTTACTAATATAACTGTTGGTACTTACGTCATCTAAATAATCTGTGAATAATTTCCTCCAACTTCCCTCAACTCCAAATGAAACATTAGGTGCAAGTTGAATCCTAAATCCTAATCCATATTGAATATTAAACTGTGTAAGGTTATATACCCTATCTGCATATTTTCCAGTACTAAAGTTTTGACCTTCAGTACCACTTCTACGTAAATTAAAATTACCGTCAATTGTTTCCGGGTCAAAGTGAAAAATACCAGGCCCCACAAAAATGTAAGGTATTAAGTTGTTGAAGTCACTATTGCGTAAGTCATATTCTCCTAATAACGCTGCTTCATAAATGTGGGATTTAAAATTTAAATTTCTCCCTTTGATTCCAACGTTAGATGATTTTTTGTCATCCCCCCAAACTTTGCAGTAAGTAGTATTCTCCCTAATTCTAAACCTAGATGATAAATCATAAGTTAAACCAAGACTCAAAGCCACTTTAGGTGATGGTACGTATCCAACTGCTAAATCACCTTGATAAATACTACCTCCGGTAGACCCCGTTATTTCAAGTCGTTGAGAATAACCTTTATTAAAAGTGTTTAAAAGAATTGAGAAAAAAAGAAACTTAATAACTAAAACTAACCTTTTTGAAAGTACCATATTTTTATAAAGTATTTACTATTAGAGCTTAACAAATATTCAAGTTAAAATACAGAGAATTAACTTTTAGTCAACCTTTTAATTTGGCGCAAAGTATATAAAATAGTTCTTACAAAAAAAAGTTACTTAGAATATTGTAAAAAAAGTTAAGACTATTGATGATAATAGTTGATTATTACGATTTATTCTGTATGAGTTGGTAGAGCTTTTGATATATTTAATATATTTTCTAACAAATCCTCTTTATTAATGCCAAAATGACTTTCGTCATAAACACATCGACCATTTTGAATTAATAAAACTTGAGGGGATTCGTGATGGATTACTAAAGCATCAGCAATTTCTTGGGATATAAATCTATGACTCAATAAGTCAAGGTAATAGAAGTCCACTAATACGCTTTTTGAAATAGTTAATCTTTCCAATCTATTTTTTGCAATATTACTTATACTACAGGTTGTACTATGTTTAAATATAACTTGAGGATAATTATGAGAATTCTTCAAAATTTCATCGAGCTGATTTAAACTATTCATTTCAATCCAATTGAATTCCATAAAATGTTATTAATTAACCTCTAAAATATCTAGGATTTGTTGAAGGGCAACCTTTGCCATATTTTGAAGTAGCGCAAGAACTAACCATTAATGTAATTGAAACAATAGAAAAAATAAAAATAATCTTTTTCATATAATAATAATTGTGTCAAATATATAAAATAGAACTATAAAAGATATACCTCCATAAAAAATAACGACACTTTAAGTTTATTAATATTGAATATTTAATGAATTTCTAAAAATTCTTACTTTACTTTCGTCAACAAACTTGAATAAATAAGTCATGAATATAAAATTATTTCGTCCACTTGCTTTTATTGATCTTGAAACAACAGGAATTAATATAACAAGCGATAGAATACTAGAAATTGCTGTTGTGAAAATATTAGTGGATGGCTCTAAACAAGTTAAAAGAAAGTTACTTAACCCAATGATTCCAATACCTGTGTCTTCTAGTAATATTCATGGTATAACAGACGAAATGGTAAAAGACGCTCCTACCTTTAAACAAGTAGCCAATGAAATTAAACAATTTATAGACAATTGCGACATGGGAGGATATAATAGTAATCGGTTTGATTTACCCTTGTTAATTGAAGAGTTCTCTAGGGCTGGAATAAATTTTAATATTGATGGTAGGAAAATGGTAGATGTTCAAAAAGTTTTTCATCTAATGGAGCAAAGAACATTAAGTGCGGCCTACAAATTTTATTGTAATAAAACCTTAGAAGGTGCTCATGGGGCAGAAGTTGATGCTACTGCAACTTGGGAAATATTAGATGCACAAATAGAACGTTATCCTACTATGGGAGATACAGTTGAGAGTATAGTGAAATTTACTGGAGAGGATGATATAGTAGATTTTGCGCGACGTTTTATTAAAGATGACAAAGGCGTAGAAATATTTAATTTCGGTAAGCATAAAGGAAAGCCAGTTGCGAAAGTTTTAAAGGAGGAGCCTCAATATTACGATTGGATGATGAAAGGAGATTTTGCATTGAACACTAAACAAAAGCTAATGGAAATCCTTAACAGGTCATTAGTAAAAAAGTAATTTTAATTATGAAATCTTTGCAACTAATTGTTTTATTATTTTGTCAAGAGTAGGATTCTTGTCTTTAACCGTTTTGATAGCGTTCAATTGAGCAAAATTGTAATTATACCGACATATAACGAGAAAGAAAATGTTTCTCAAATAATAACTTCCGTTTTTAATTTAAACGCAAGTTATCACATATTAATAATAGATGATGGATCACCTGATGGAACCGCTGAAATTGTTAAGAGTTTAATTTCTAGGTATCCAAATCAGCTTTACTTAGAAGAACGTACAGGTAAATTAGGTTTAGGTACTGCTTATATCCATGGTTTTAAATGGGCATTGGCTGCTGGATATGAATATATATTTGAAATGGATGCCGATTTTTCCCATAATCCCAACGACTTAGAAAATTTATACAACGCTTGCAAATATTCAAAAGCAGATGTGGCCATAGGAAGTAGATATGTACCAGGAGGTAAAATAGAAAACTGGCCATTCGATCGTCATTTTTATTCTAAAGGAGGGGCTTTATTTACTAAGATAATTACATGGATGCCTATTAACGATCCTACTGCAGGTTTTGTGTGTTATACAAACAGAGTTTTAGAATCAATTAATCTTGACAACATTAATTTTGTTGGTTATGCCTTTCAAATAGAAATGAAGTTTGCTTGTTGGAAACTTGGATTTAAAATTACTGAAGTGCCTATTACCTTTATTGATCGTAGGGTTGGCATTAGTAAAATGAGTAAAGGAATTATTAAAGAAGGCGTTTTAGGAGTAATTGAAATACAACTACAAAGTATGTTTAAAAAATACAGTAAAAGGATAAAAGCAGATAATAGCGCTAAACTTATTAAAGCAGATTTTAGCAAAGAATCATTCTCAAAAACTAAATAACAAAGCCTTAATTCTTAAATTCAATGAATGCGATCATCACTTATAAAGCTACATATTGCCGTTTTTTTATGGGGTTTTACGGGTGTGCTAGGTAGACTAATTAATTTAAATGAAGGGTTATTAGTGTGGTATAGATTATTGATCACTATTACAGCTCTTTTGATAATTGCAATTAAGCAAAAAGCTTTTCAGGTATTAAGTTTTAAACAAATCCTGCATTTGTTTATTGTGGGTACAATCATAGCATTACATTGGGTTTGTTTTTATGGAAGTATAAAGGCATCAAACGTTTCTGTTTGTTTAACGTGTTTATCTTCTGCTGGGTTGTTTACCGCTTTTTTAGAACCCTTTATGCTTAGAACCCCATTTAAATTATCAGAAATTATGTTAAGCCTTTTGGGGATTGCAGGAATATGTTTAATTTTTCATTTTGATACTAAATTTCGCAATGGAATATTAATAGGTATGCTTGCTACTCTTTTAAGTGTAATATTTAGCATATTTAATAAAAAGCTAGTTGTTGATATAGCCCCTAAAACCATTATGCTTTACGAATTATTAGGAGGTTTTTTAGTGCTTACTTTATTAATGCCCTTTTATCTTCATTATTTCCCAACTTCACATTTATTTCCTTCCAAACTAGACTGGGTTTGGCTTACCATAATGAGTTTGGTTTGTACCGTTTTAGCTATGGATCTATCTTTGCAAGCCTTGAAGAAAATGTCTGTTTTTACTCAAAATCTTGCACTAAATCTAGAGCCTGTTTATGGAATAATTTTAGCCTTTGTTATTTATAAAGAAAATGATGATTTAAGCATTAGCTTTTATTTAGGCTTTGCTTTAATAGCCTCCTCGGTTGCTTTTCAGATGTATTCTATGCTGAAAAAGAAATCCTTAAATGGTTCAACTTGAGTAAAAATCATCTACATTATTATATTTTGCTTTACTGATATTACAAAATAAATAGCCCCGACTTAATGATTATATATCAATTTGCTTGTGCACTTAATTTCGGATTGAGTGGGGATAACTTAAAAAAAGTATTGAATAATGCCATTTATTAATTTTATTTGTTAACCCTTTATAACATTATGGAAAAAGACAAAAGAAATACAGTTCGTTTTATTAGCCTAAGAGGATTTAGCGGTATTGTTGTAGGTATTGTAGGGCTTATTGGTGCTTACTTATCTTATTTAGTAATAAGCAATGATTATTCAAGAGAAGAAAAATACATTAAAGAAATTATTTCTAGTTATGATCATTATTCAATAACTGTTCATGCTTATATGGGTGAAAAGTTGTTCTTTATTGCCATTTTTTCATTAAGTTCTGCCATCATCGCATCGTTCCTTACCACTTATTACCAAAACAAAAAGTACAACCAACCTTTGTGGAATAAGCACGTAAACACCGAAATTTCAAACTTGGGATATACGTTAATAGTTGCTATGATTTTTGAAATGAAATTAATAGATAGTGCCAATTATGGGTTAATTATTCCCACAAGTTTGGTTTTTTATGGCGGTGGTTTATTGTTTGTTAGTAGGTATTCATTGGGGTATATTAAATATCTTGGCATAGCCGAAATTGTGCTAGGTCTTATAAATCTTTGGATTACTGATTGGGGTGTTATAATTGCTGGGATTGGCTTTGGATTATTTCATCTATTATACGGTTTTGTTACCCTTCTTTTATTTGACGGTATTTACATTAAATCTATAAAAAGTAACGGTAAGTGGTAATTGCAAATTTTTCCTATGCCCAAACAATCTTTTATAAAAGCTTCGCTTAATGCAATTAATGGGTTGATTTATTTTTTTAAAAATGAAAGAAATGGTCAAATTCAATTGCTTGTTGCTTCCTTTGTATTATTCTTATCCTTCTATTTGGGCATCTCTTGTAAAGAATGGATGGCAGTTTTTGGGTGTATAGGGGTAGTGATAAGTTTTGAAATGATTAATCTGTCATTGGAGAATTTGAGCGATTTAGTAGAGCCTAATTATCATTCTACTATAAAAATAATAAAAGATGTTGCCGCTGCGGCAGTTTTATGGGTTTCAATTATAAGCGTAGCAATAGGGTTAATGATATTTTTTCCCAAAATAATGCACTGTTTTCATTAGTTACATCAAGATTTAGAAAGTGTATATATAACCGAACTACAAAGACTGTTATTACCCAATGCTCTCAAATTAGAAAATAACCCATTAAATGCTGCATCAATTAGATTTTGATTGCCTGTTTTATATTTTTCACTAAGCATAGAAACATAAAAACTATCAAACCACATAGGGTGATGTTTTTCTATTTTGAAGCCTTTTGCAATTGCCAACTGCCGCATACTTTCTGGCGAAAAATGATATAAATGGCGAGGTACGTCATAAGCAGCCCAATATTCTTTGTAGTTTTCAGCATCTCTACTTGTATAGTTAGGCACTGCAATTATTAGTTTGCCATTAGGTTTTAAAATATTAAAGTATTGTTCTAAGTAACCATGCAAATTATGAACATGTTCTAAAACATGCCACATGGTAATAACATCAAAACTGCTGGCAGCTAAAGTAAATAATTTATCTGGGGAATCTAAGGTTAAAGCAAGTTTATTTTGTGCAACTTTTCGTGCAGTTTCATCTGGTTCCAATCCTGTAACAACCCATCCAGCTTCTTTCATTGTATTGGCAAATGCACCAGTACCAGCACCTAAATCCAATAAATTTCCTTTACTTAACCCTGTACTTTTAACTATTAACTTCTTTTTTTGCTGTAAGGTAATATACCTTATAGCATGATACAATTTGTTTATAATGCCTTCTTGTGTATCTGAATGGGATACATAATCTGCCGATTGATAGTAAGCTCCAATACCATCTTCGGTAGGAATATTTTGGGTAAATCTAAGCGTACATGAAGTACATTCCCAAATGTCGAAACTAGATTTACTTACAGTGTAATCTACCGCGGAAAGCTTTTTACTTATTGTTTGGCTGCCACAAGCAGGACAATGTTGATAGTTAATAAGTGAAGACATTATGTAAATAAGAAATTAAATATAATAGTACAAAAGTGCACCAACACCCATTAAAGCAAGAATTAAAGCATATACCCACCAATAATCTTCTTCTTTATGTTTCACAATCATTTCTAATTTGTCTTCCTCAGTTTCTTCGGTTAGAATCAAATTTTCGCCAGTGGTGTACAATTCAACAAGATTGGCTCTTGAGTCATTGGTATTATTAAGCTTTATATCTGCAGATGGAATAATAGTAGCACTAGCATCTTGTATAAAAACAATCTCCTCGTCGTATCCTCTTTGTAGTTTACCAATACCAGCAAGTTCTACAGCCTTACTACTTTCTATATTATTCTTAATCGAAGCACTAAACTCTTGAAAATTTCTTGCTACCTGCCATTCTTCAATCTTTAATTCTTTACTTAAATAAGTAAACAGGTTTTTGTCAATGGTTTTATTATCCTCTCTAGTAAATACTATTTTGGCTTGTGGAGCCCTCAATATGCCCTTAACAAAATCTAACGCTGCTGGCGTTTCATGTAATGAAAAAAAACCTATTTGTGGTATAGATAGCTTCTTATTTACTAAAAAATATTTATATAATTGTGGGTACATATTACAAAATTATCTGAACGAATATACAACTCCTGCCAATATTTGGAATCCTAAAACTTGATACTGATTCCAACGTTGGTATTTATTGTTAATAAAATTATTAAACTGTAACCATCCATTCACCTTTTTCATCACAGGAAACTCCGCTCCTATGTTCGCATCTATTGCTGGAGCAAGTTTTAAGCTATTTAATTTGTTATCGCTATAATAATTACCTCCCATAAAAAAGACATCCGACTTTATTGTTAAATCATCCAAAAGTTTCCAATTTATAGTACCATTTATTTCCAAAGGAATTAAACCATAAGCCTTATCGTACAAAGATTGTTTAGTATATTTTGTATAAGTGGCACTAGCTAAAACGGATAAAGTATTTTGTAAATTATAACTAACCTCTCCTTTTACTCGTAATGCCTGAATAGCTGGCTCATTAAGAATCAAAAAGTTTTGATTCTTAAATGCTGTGATATCATTTGCAAATAAAGCAGCATTGCTAAGTTTTAAAAACGATAACCTTACATTGCCGCTTAAATGATTATCGATACTGCCTTTTAAGCCAATATACTCTTCGGTTGTTTTTGTGTTAAACATATTAATAGGAGCTGCAATATATGGGTTGATCGTTACTAGGTTTTTATAATTATTCTTTTCATAATAACCAATCCATCCTGCTTCAACATATAGGGCTTTATCTAGTAATTTACCTTCTGCCGTAAAATTAGGAAGTAAAGAAAACGTACTGTTATCCCATGAAGGTAATAGCCCAATATTTGTTTTTAAATTAGGGGTTATAAATCTTACGGAAGTGTTTAATTGAAACAAATTGTTGTTGATAGAGGCCGTATCTGGTAATATATTATTAGTGTAATGAGATAAATCGGCATTGGCGGCAATATCCAAATTAAATAGCTTCCCAAATTGCTTACTAATAGGAGCATTAACTATTAGATTCGTCTCTTTTGTGTTACTAGTATTAAAAAAACTATATAGTTTAAGCATTGGATGATAAGTAATGCCATAAGTAGTAGGTATTTTATTTTCTAAGCTTGCTTCAACACCAATTGTATTAAAATTCTGTTTTAAACTGTCTTTATTAAACTTTAAACTATCTGGTAAATAACCATATTTATACACTGTGTTGTTGTCCCAAAATAACTTAGTTGTAATTTCATGCTTATCTTTTGTGGTAAAGTTTCCTAATAAATCTATACCCGCTTTAGCGTATTGTTGATTGGGTAAACTTCCCTTTGCAGATTGATACTTACCATGTGCAGTAAGCATTTTGTTTTTACCATCACCAAAAGAAGCCCCTGCCTCTACATAAGGTGAGGAGTAATTACCAAACCCTACTTTAGTGCATAGGTGATGATTCCAATTGTAGCCAGAATCCACGGCCAAAGCCAACGGCTTAATAGGAATGGGCTGGTATGAAAAAAACAAATTTTGTGAAGGAATAGAGTAGGAGAGTTCTATTTTGGAAGTATCTAATATAGGAGTTGCAGAAGTGAAATTAATTTTAGCAGCATTCCTTAATGAAGGTTTAAATGATGAAGTAATGATAACTTCTTTTTGCATATCAACGGTTGTATCCGCCTGATTACGTAACGTATCTTTCGGCACGATACTTACAATAATGGGTTCGCTCTTTTTGGGGGTGAGGTCTGCCAATACATGTTTTTCGGGTACAATGATGGAGGTTCTCCTAAACCCAACAGGCTTAACGGTATGCCTCTTTACTTTTTTCTTCTTCTTATTGTGTTGCGCTTGTAAAGTTGCAAAAGGCAATGCAATTGCTAACCATAAGAATAATATCTTTTTTATTGTGTAGTACATCTTATTAATGTTTTTTTATTGTGGAACTTCTACTTGATTAATTTTGTTTTTCTCTACAATTACTACAGCCAATTTTGTTGAAGCTTCCTGCTTTAATTCGGCAATGCTACTGTTTTCGGATACACTCTTAAAAGTAGCCTCTGCATTAAATAAGTCTTTTTGTTTAAAGTATAAATCGCCCAACAGTATATAACTTTTAGTTACCCAATATTCATACGAACCGTATCCTTTTATAACATCTAGAGCTGCATCCTCTACTTTATCTAACTTGTTTTGTAAAAACAATATCTCTGCCATTCTATATTTAGCTTCTGCGCTATATTCACTTTTACCCAGGGCAACAACTGCTTCATAAGCGGTAGCCGCTTCCTCTAGTTTATTATCTTGTTGTTTGGCTTTAGCAATTATCATGTTGGCCATCATTTTATCGTCGGTAGCTGCACCTGTTTGGGATAAAAGCTCTGTTGCATTGGTAGTCGCTTCTTTGTATTGGTGTAATTGATATTGGCATCTAAGTAAACCCCTCATTGCTTCTAACTTATTCTCTTGTTGATTTGTTAGCGCTTTTACTTGCGTAAAATAGTGGGCAGCGTTAGAATAGTCTTTAAGGTTAAAATAGTAAATTCTAGCACTTTGTAATGCACTTCGCTCCGCATATTTGTTAGGGGCTTTTGCCGCAACCGAATCATAATATAGCAAAGCACTATTGGCATCTTTAGCTGCTAAATAAATTTCGGCCATTTGGTAGTTAGCCTCTATAGAGAATTTGCCATTATTAAAAGCAGTTAAATAATTAATTAGTCCCTTTTTTGCACTAACATAATCCTTGGCTTCATAGCTTATTAAAGCTGCTTTGTACGAAATAGAATCGGCCTCGGCAATATTAAGAGGTCTTCCATTTTTCTCCATGAAGCTAATAAATTCATTAGGACGTTGTGAGTTAATATAAATGGTTCGGATGTATTCAACCGCTTCATCGCTTTCTTGTGTATTAGGATATTGCTCTACTAATTTGGTAAAATTGCTTAAGGCATCCTCATTCTTATCTGTATTAAAGTACG
>Ga0007836_1000343_pt1 | contig 10381 bp, 11 predicted proteins | sample CryBogCBE23Oct07_FD_71205 | JGI IMG/M metagenome (GOLD analysis project Ga0007836, IMG submission 71205) | Freshwater microbial communities from Crystal Bog, Wisconsin, USA - CBE23Oct07 | ecosystem: Environmental > Aquatic > Freshwater > Lake | place: Crystal Bog, Wisconsin, USA | collected...
AAAGGTTATCAGCATAAAAATATGATGGCAATAAGGTTTAATGCATACTAAATATGCAAAAATGCAGATATAAGCGTTTGCATTTAGACAATTGCACGTATACAGGATAGGTATGAATTGGGATCATTTACGCTTTTTTCTAGCTCTAGCCAAAGATAATCGCTTGGTGGTCGCTGCGCGCTCATTACAAGTGAATCACACTACCATTGCCCGCCGAATCCAAGCCTTAGAGCAAGAAATGGGTGTTCAGCTATTTACACGCAGCAACTCTGGTTATGAGCTTACTGAAGCCGGCCTCCAATTACAGGAGATTGCCAAGCAAGTTGAAAAACAGATTGGTAATGTTAAGAATGAAGTCAAGCAAGGCAGCCGAGAAATAGCAGGATTAGTACGGATTGGCACCACTGAAGGTTTCGGTACCGTAGTGATTGCACCTTTATTAAATATTCTAGGAAAAAAGTACCCGAAACTTGTCATTGATTTGTTAGCGTTGCCGAGAATGGTAAATCTATCTAGGCGCGAAGCAGATATTGTGATTACCCTGCAACGCCCTACTCGTGGACCCTACTTGGTTACCAAGCTCCAGGATTACTCTTTGCGACTGTATGCCTCAGCTGAATATCTTGAGGCAAATCCCATCATCACCTCTAGAAGCGATTTGGATAAACAGACTTTCATTAGCTATATTGATGATTTGTTATTTAGCAAAGAACTCAATTATTTAGATGATATTTGCCATCCACAACGCATTGCCTTTCGAAGCACCAGCATTCAAGCGCAACTTCAGGCTGCGCAATCGGGACTGGGAATTGCCATTCTTCCCAACTTTATGGCCGAACCTGTGGAAGGCTTGATACCGGTTCTAGCGAATGAAATAGAAATCATCAGGAGCTTTTGGATGATCATGCCCAATGAATACAAAAAGATTGACCGCATGAACCTTGTGTGGGATCACATCAAAAAATATGGGGCAACTCTTAGTTGAAGTTTTTTACGTGAACTGAACTGGGCTTTGGATCCAAGTTTTTCCGTCTTTATCGGTTTTGACCATGGAGCGCTCAACAAAAAGCGGGTGCACCATCGTTTCCTCAAGCGACAAGACGGGGGTGAAACAACAATCCACCCCATCAAATAACGATATCCAATATTCTCTGGATTGGGAGCCTATCAGTATCTGCACCTCATCGCGCAACCCCATAGCTGCTCCGCTACCGATCTGTTGCCCTAGTGACCAATGCTGAGTTGCCCATTCTGGCTTGCCAGCAGTTTGGCAAAAGAGCTCCCAAAACTTCAACTCTAAAGAGCCTAGCGCAAACCAAGCACCATCTTTTGATTGGTAAAGGTTGTAGCAAGGTACGCCACCATTTAATAGATCCTCCGCAGGACCTAAAGCATGTCCTAATTGCTGGACAGCCACTTGAGCGGTCACGTTATGCGCCAAGACACCATCGGTCATTGACACATCAACTACAGAACCTTGCCCACTGCGTTGTGCTTGCCATAAGGCCGCTAAACATCCCATAGCAGCCGATACAGCCCCGCCCAAGACGTCAGCTATCTGGAAATTGGGCAGGATGGGTCTACCATCAATATTTCGCATTTGATCGAGCACACCAGTCAGTGACAAGGAATTGATATCGTGACAAGCTTTATCTTTCCAGGCGCCCGTCATGCCATAACCAGTAATGGCGCAATAAACTAAAGATGGTTTGATTTTCATTAATACAGCAGGACCAATACCCAAACGATCCATGACGCCTGGCCTAAAGCTCTCAATCACGAGATCGGCAGTTTTAACCAAATCTAAGAAAGCGCTCTTATCTTGAGAGTCTTTTAAATCCAAGAAGATTACCTCTTTATTGCCATTGATCGCTCTATAAAAAACGCTGGGTGTTTGAGTCTTAGCTTCGTCTTCAGTTTGAAAAAAGTTCCGAGCATAGTCGCCGACACCCTTATCTTCAACCTTGAGAACATGAGCACCCATACTAGCAAGATGCCAAGTACAAACCGGCCCTGGTAATAGGCGCGTTAAATCGAGAACCTTAAGCCCATCTAAAGGATATTTCATGAATTATTTTTCCATTCCAACAGAATGAAAGGTGCTTAATTTTTCCAGATCAAGAATATGGATTTCACCATAACTTACTCGAATGAGGCCGCATTCCTCGAGAACCTTTAAAGAGCCATTCACACGCTGCCTGGATAAGCCGGCCAATTGACCAACCTCTTCCTGAGAAATTTTGAGCATCATGATTTGTTGTGGATACCAAGTATCAAACAATGCAGCTAAGGATCTAGCCACCCTTGCATCCACATCAAGCAAGCGCTCGTTTTCCATTGCACCAATAAATTGACCCAAACGCTTATTTAGCTGGGAAATTAAAAATCGATTAAAGAAGATACTGTTATCGAGCAGCCATAAGAAAGTTGCCCTAGGCATCAGAGCTAATTCAGAATCACGCAGTGTGACGGCATCGTAACGACGCGACTCTTCCTTCAGTAGTGAACCCTCCCCAAACCAAGCGCCTGGCGCTAGGCCAAGTAAGGTGGTTGACTTGCCGCTCGGCGCAACATTATTAATTTTGACAACCCCACTAATGACGCCAAACCAAAAGTCTGCGGTTTGGCCACGACGACAAACATAGCCTTCTGTGGGTATTTTCTTAATATGAATATCAGTGCGAACTTTATTTTGCTCTGCAACATTTAAGCCAGACATCCAAGGGCTATTTTGTAATAAAACTTCAAGTGACATCAGGACTTCCCCTAGTTTGTCGGCTGAATGACAACCATTTTAATTTCTAGGGGATTATGCTTGGTTCAATTCAATAATGCCACTATAGATAAAGTAATAAGCAGCTTATGACTAAGGCAGTTAACTCGCTTACATTTCCCAGACTCCTGCTTGAACATGCTCAGGTTATTCCCAAGCAACCTGCTTATAGGGAGAAATACCTAGGTATCTGGCAAGTCACCAGCTGGGAGCAAAATTTAGAGGAAATTAAGCAATTGGCATGTGGCCTGGCCTCCTTGGGGTTTAAGCGCGGTATGAATCTAGCCATCATTGGCGATAATCGCCCCAAACTCTATCAAGCCATGGTCGCTGCCCAGTGTCTTGGCGGGGTTCCCGTACCCCTCTATCAAGATGCAGTTGCTGCGGAAATGATTCACGTTCTCAATGATGCGGCAATTTCATTTGCAATCGTAGAAGATCAAGAGCAAGTTGATAAGCTCCTGGAAATTAAAGAGCAAGCCCCAATACTAAGCACCATCATTTACGAAGACCCTAAAGGGCTCACTGATTACGTGCAAAGCTACCTGCACTCATACAAACAAATTCAGTTACTCGGCAAAGTATTTGCAGAAGAGCATCCAGAATTTTTTATCACCGAGCTTGAAGTGGGCAAGGCGACTGATCTGTCTGTAATTCTTTACACCTCAGGAACTACAGGTAAGCCAAAAGGTGTAGCCCATACTCACCAAAATTTCATTCGCGCAGGACAAAATAGCTCACAATTTGATCGCCTGAATTCCAAAGACAATATTTTGGCTTACCTACCAATGGCCTGGGTGGGCGACCACCTATTTTCATTTGCACAGGCAATGGTCAGTGGATTAACTGTAAACTGCCCGGAATCTAAAGAAACCGTCATGTCAGATATGCGTGAAATTGGGCCTAGCTATTATTTTGCGCCGCCCCGCATATTTGAAAGCCTACTCACCCAAGTAACGATTCGTATGGAAGACGCTGGTCTTTTTAAACGTAAGTTATTTGAATTAGCAATGACACATGCCAAGAAAGTTGGCAGCGATATTCTGGATGGCAAGTCTGTTGGCCTGATGGATCGCTTGGAGTATGCCTTGTATAACTTCACGATTTACGCCCCACTTCGCAATACCCTAGGCATGAGCAAGATTCGCGTGGCCTATACCGCTGGAGAGGCGATTGGTCCTGATCTATTCCGTTTCTACCGCTCGATTGGCGTTAATCTTAAACAGTTCTATGGCCAAACTGAAACATGTGCCTACGTTTGCTTACAGCCTGACGGCCAAGTGAAGTATGACTCTGTGGGTATCGCAGCACCTGGCATTGAAATTAAATTGGCCGATACTGGTGAAGTATTGGTTAAAGGCGTCAGCGTGATGGATAGCTACTATCAAAGACCTGACGCTACGGCAGAATCAATCGATGCAGAAGGCTATTTTCACACTGGTGATGCCGGCATTATTGATAAAGATGGTCACCTGCGCATCATCGACCGAGCGAAAGATGTTGGCAAGATGGGTAACGGCAAATTATTTGCCCCGAAATATATTGAAAACAAACTGAAATTCTTCCCATTCATTAAAGAGGCGGTTGTCTTTGGAGATGGTAAGGATGCCATCATGACTTTTATCAACATTGATTTTGAGGCTATTGCGAACTGGGCTGAGCGTCGTCATATTGCCTTTGCCGGATATGTGGATCTTGCTTCTAAAGCCGAGGTTTACAAAATGATTGGCGAATGTATCAACAAGGTCAATGTCGACTTGGCAGATGATCCGATGCTCAGTCATGCACAAATTGCACGTTTCCTCATATTGCACAAAGAGTTGGATCCAGACGACGATGAGCTGACCAGTACAAGAAAAGTGCGCCGTGGTTTCATTGCAGAAAAATATGGGCCGCTACTCGATGCCCTGTACTCAGGAAAATCTGAACAATTTATTGAAACTAAAGTGAAGTTTGAAGACGGTCGAGATGGAAGCATTAGTGCAACAGTTCAAATTCAAAATGCCAAAACTGCTATGGAGTCCGCATGAGCAAGACTATGACCCCATCATCAAGTTCGAATACGGTGCTGCAACTGGAAAATATTTCGCTATCTTTTGGTGGCGTCAAGGCGCTTACTAATATTTCATTCGATGTGAAAGAGCATGAAGTTCGCTCTATTATTGGACCAAATGGTGCAGGCAAAAGCTCCATGCTTAACGTGATTAACGGCGTCTATCACCCGCAAGCTGGAGATATTTATTTTCGTGGTGAAAAACGTAAACAAATAAATCCCGCAGAAGCCGCGCGTCAAGGCATCGCTAGAACATTCCAAAACATCGCCCTTTTCAAAGGCATGACCGTTCTCGATAACATCATGACCGGCAGGAATACTCAAATGAAATGCGGCTTTATTAGCAATGCTATCTGGGTTGGAAAAGCAAGAAATGAAGAGGAGTTGAATCGCCATAAAGTTGAAGAAGTTATCGACTTTTTAGAAATTCAGCACATTCGAAAAACACCGGTTGGCAAACTTCCATATGGCCTACAAAAACGTGTTGAGCTTGCCAGAGCGCTTGCTGCAGAGCCTTCACTCCTTTTGCTAGACGAGCCAATGGCTGGAATGAACGTAGAGGAAAAGCAGGACATGTGCCGCTTTATCTTGGAAGTGAATCAACAGTACGGAGTAACGATAGTCTTGATTGAGCACGACATGGGTGTAGTGATGGATATTTCTGATCGCGTAGTCGTTCTAGACTATGGCAAAAAGATTGGGGATGGATTGCCTAATGAAGTTAAAAATAATCCAGAAGTGATCAGCGCCTATTTGGGCACAAATCACTAATATCCACCGATAAGGAATAAGGAATGAAATTTTTCATAGAAATCGTTATCAGTGGAATCTTGTCTGGTCTGATGTACTCCCTTGTAGCGCTCGGATTTGTTTTAATCTATAAAGCATCTGGCGTCTTTAATTTTGCTCAAGGCGCGATGGTTTATGCGGCCGCTCTTGCAGTAGTTGGCTTTATTGATTATGGAATGCCAATGTGGCTCGCCATTATTGCTGCATTTGTCTTTATGGTGATCGTTGGGATTCTTACTGAAAAGTTTGTTTTAGGAAAATTGGTTAACCAGCCCCCCATTACACTTTTTATGGCTACCATCGGTCTAAGCTTCTTCTTGGACGGGCTTTCACCTATCTTATTTGGCAGTGAAGTGCGTCCGATTAATCTGTGAATTGTAGATGATCCAATCCAAACCATCATGGATTTAACCGGCATTGGTATCTCTAAATTAGACTTATTCTCCTCGGGAATCATCATTCTTTTGGTAATCATACTTGCGCTGCTATTCCAATACACTAAAGTTGGTCGTGCATTGCGCGCAGTCGCTGATGACCATCAAGCTGCCCTATCTCTTGGCATCCCACTAGAAAATATCTGGGCGATTGTTTGGTCAATCGCTGGATTTGTGGCTTTGGTTGCAGGTTTGCTTTGGGGCTCACGAAATGGCGTCCAGTTCGCACTTTCATTAACAGCGCTTAAGGCACTTCCTGTATTGATCTTGGGCGGCTTTACTTCGGTTCCCGGTGCCATCGTTGGCGGAATCATTATCGGAGTATCAGAAAAGCTTGCGGAAATCTATATTCCCCCCGTCCTTCAGGATGCCTTCGGTGGAAACTTTGGTGGCATTGAGGGATGGTTCCCTTATATCTTCGCACTTCTCTTTTTGTTGGTAAGGCCAGAGGGACTGTTTGGTGAAAAACACATTGATCGCGTTTAAGGAATAAATATGCTCTACCGTGAAGCCGGTCAATTTAAGACCACCTACAAAGCTGATAGTCAGATATTCCCTATTCTGCAAGACAGAGTCGGAATGATGATTCTGCTTTCGGTCGCAGCTATTGGCGTTCCATTATTTGCAAGTGAATATTGGATCAATGCCATTCTGATCCCATTCTTAATTTTTTCACTTGCTGCTCTTGGTCTCAATTTCTTAACTGGTTATGCCGGTCAACTATCTCTTGGTTCTGCTGCATTTATGGCAGTAGGGGCGTTTGCTACCTATAACTTTCAGCTGCGTATTGAAGGCATTCCCTTCTTTCTTTCTTTCATCTTGGGAGGCTTAAGCGCTGCCTCAGTAGGCATTCTATTTGGCCTGCCCTCTCTGCGCATCAAAGGCTTCTACCTAGCTGTAGCAACTTTAGCAGCACAATTTTTTGTGGTCTGGTGCCTTACGAAATTTCCCTGGTTCTCTAACAACAGCTCGTCTGGCGTAATTAGCGCACAAACCCTCACAATTTTTGGCTTTGCGTTTGATACCCCAATCTCTAAATATTTACTAGTGCTCTTCATTGTTGCTGGATTAGCTCTACTTGGTAAAAATTTAGTACGATCTTCAACTGGTCGTGCATGGATGGCAGTAAGGGATATGGACGTTGCTGCTGAAGTGATTGGTATTCCTTTAATGAAAACCAAGCTCATGGCGTTTGCTATCAGCTCGTTTTACTGTGGTATCGCTGGAGCCTTGTATGCCTATTGCTATCTTGGCACTGTAGAACCAGATGGTTTCTCGCTAGAACTTTCTTTCAAAATCTTGTTTATGGTCATTATTGGTGGCGTAGGCAGTATTTTGGGCAATTTCTTGGGCGCTGGTTTTATTTTGCTTTTGCCGATATTTTTAGATATTGTGTTGCCGTTTATATCAAAATTGTTGCACCTACCCCTCAGTAATGCCACGATTTCACATATACAGCTGATGGTATTTGGTGCACTGATTATTTTCTTTTTAATTGTTGAGCCTCATGGGCTAGCAAGGCTCTGGCAAATTGGGAAGGAAAAACTCAGGCTTTGGCCTTTCCCGCATTAGTAGATGGAAACCCTGTATTCAAATTAGTAAAAACAAGACACTATTGTTATTCAGATTTTTCAAGTAGGCATCAAAATGAAAAGTATTAAAACTTCAATTGGAGCAAGTATTCTTGCTACCATAACGTCGCTCATCATTTCGTATCCGCTATCGGCAGCGGCTGAAGATCAGTTTGTTTCAATCCCCAGCTATCGTGTAGGGCCCTACGGTCAGAATGGCCAGGCCTTTTATGGTGGATTTATTGATTACCTAAACTATATAAACCTCTCTGAAGGCGGCGTCAATGGTGTGAAGTTTGCATGGGAAGAATGCGAAACAGAATATAACAACGCCAAAGGTGTTGAGTGCTACGAGCGTCTTAAAAGTAAATCAGGCAACTCAAAAGGTACTGCAATTCACACCATGTCCACTGGTATTTCCTACGCTGTCTTAGATAAATCTCAAACTGATAAAGTTCCACTGATCATGATGGGTTATGGCCGTACGGATGCTGTAGATGGCTCTGTATTTCCTTATGCGTTCCCGTTAGTAACAACCTATCAAATGCAAGCGTCAGCTATTGTGAAATTCTTGGTTCAGAAGAATGGTGGCTCACTAACAGGCAAGAAGATTGTCTTTCTTTACCATGATTCTGCATATGGCAAAGAGCCTATTGTTGCGCTTGAAGCTGAAAGCAAAATCAATCATTTCAAATTAACTGAGATCCCAGTTGCGCACCCTGGCAATGAACAAGGCGCTCAATGGTTAAAGATTCGCGAAGAAAACCCTGACTATGTCATTTTCTGGGGTTGGGGTGTCATGAATCAAACCGCGCTAAAGGCCGCTCAAAAAGTTGGCTTCCCACGGGACAAGATTATTGGCTCATGGTGGGCTGGATCAGAAGAGGATGTAATCCCTGCTGGTGACGCAGCTAAAGGTTATATGAGCGCTACTTGGAACGTATCCGGTAAAAATGTTCCAGTGATAGCTGATATCGAAAAAGTCGTTTATGGCGCTGGTAAAGGCAATCTTTCTGATAAAGCCAAGATTGGCACCATCCTCTATAACCGTGGTGTTTCAGCAGCGATTGTTACAGTTGAAGCGGATCGCTTAGCTCAAACTAAATATGGTAAAGGCAAGGTCATTACGGGTGATCAAATGCGCTGGGCTTTTGAGAATCTCAATATTACTAATGCACGCTTAACTACTTTAGGTGCAACTGGGCTATTGCCAGAAATCAAAACTTCCTGCGAGAACCATGAGGGATCTGGAAAAATCAAGATTCAGCAATGGGATGGCACTAAGTGGGTATTGGTCTCTGATTGGATTGAGGGTAATAAGAATCTGATCCACCCTCTCTTCAAAGCATCTGCACGTGAATATGCTAAAGAGAAAAATATCACTCCTGCATGCCTTAAGAACTAATTCATCTTTATATCAATATGACTCCCTTACTTTCCGTCAACAATATAGAAGTTATTTATGACCATGTCATTCTGGTCCTAAAAGGTGTTTCGCTTCAGGTACCTAAAGGTAAGGTTGTTGCCTTATTAGGAGCAAACGGTGCTGGTAAGTCAACTACCCTAAAAGCAATTTCTAATATATTGGCAGCGGAACGTGGGGATGTCACCAAAGGTAGCATTGAATATAAAAATGAACGAGTAGACCAGTTATCGCCTAATCAATTGGTCACACGCGGCGTTATTCAAGTGATGGAGGGCAGACATTGTTTTGCCCACCTCTCGATTGAAGACAATCTTCTCACTGGAGCTTATACACGCAAGATTAGCAATGCTGAAGTGAAGCAAGAATTAGAAAAAATCTACGAATACTTTCCGCGCCTTAAAATTCGCAGAAAATCACAAGCAGCCTATACATCCGGCGGCGAACAGCAAATGTGTGCTATTGGTCGTGCCATGATGGCTAAACCAGAAATGATTCTTTTGGATGAGCCCTCAATGGGCCTTGCTCCACAGATTGTTGAGGAAGTTTTCGAGATCGTTAAAGACTTGAATAAGCGAGAAAACGTCAGCTTTCTTCTAGCAGAGCAGAACACCATGGTTGCCCTCAGGTATAGCGATTACGGCTACATCCTCGAAAATGGTCGCGTAGTGATGGACGGATTAGCTGAAGATTTGCGGAACAATGAAGACGTCAAAGAATTCTACCTAGGCGTTGCAGCAAATGATGATGAAGAACGTAAATCATTTAAAGACGTCAAATCCTATCGTCGACGTAAACGTTGGCTCTCATAAAAAATTGTATGGCCCTAGATAAACTCGAAACTCGTACGCATGAAGAGAGGGAAATCACTCTTCTGCAAAAATTATCCGCTCAAGTTCAGTATGCAAAGCAGAACACAGACTATTTTGGTCGTATTTTGTCCCACATTGATCCGAGCAAAATCAATACAAGAGCTGCTTTAGCAGAATTACCAGTCACCAGAAAATCCGAGCTCAGCATTGAGCAAAAAAACTTGCCCCCTTTTGGTGGGATGAACGGCACACCGCTTCATCAGTTAAAGCGGATTTTCCAATCGCCAGGCCCTATTCATGAACCTCAGGGCGCTGAACTCGATAGCTTTAGATTGGCCAGAGCCCTAAGGGCTCCTGGATTTAAAGCGGGCGATCTTGTGCACAACACTTTTTCATATCATTTCACTCCTGGAGCATGGATGCTCGAAGGGGGCGCACATGATCGCCCGCTTTAAATCCAGCAGCCCTTAGGGCTCTGGCCAATCTAAAGCTATCGAGTTCAGCGCCCTGAGGTTCATGAATAGGG
>Ga0007836_1000352_pt1 | contig 10271 bp, 6 predicted proteins | sample CryBogCBE23Oct07_FD_71205 | JGI IMG/M metagenome (GOLD analysis project Ga0007836, IMG submission 71205) | Freshwater microbial communities from Crystal Bog, Wisconsin, USA - CBE23Oct07 | ecosystem: Environmental > Aquatic > Freshwater > Lake | place: Crystal Bog, Wisconsin, USA | collected...
CAAAGTTGTGCAATAACAAATGTGTAACGAAAAAAAACTACTAACTTCCTGAAAGCAACCTTATGAAGACAATGTAAAAATAAATTAGTGTAAAGTAGAGTTACTTTCTACACATTTATTATTGTTTTACAAAAAGACGAGTTACTTTTCGTTAATTTATTATCGTTTTATAAAAAGACAAGTTACTTTTCATTAATTTATTTACTGTTCTAGGCACATACGGTTCACTTTAAGCAACCTAAAACAAAATGTGCTTAAAGACGAGTTACTTTTCGTTAATTCATTATTGTTTTGTAAAAGACAAGTTACTTTTCACTAGTTTATTATTGTTTTACAAGAGGGGGAGTTGTTTTACAAATAAATACATCTCAAAATCTTGAAAACTAAATTTTCTGACATATATCGCATCGTTATTAGCTTGCTAACAATATATAGTGCCTAAGCGACACTTAGGTGTGTATTGTTTATTGATTCCTACCAGTATTTCGTACCTAACGGTACTTTCAACCCTTGATTCACATTAATATTTCAGTTACTCGCTTCAATCTTTAAAGCATAACTTTTGTAGCGTGTGTCTTCGTTAAGGTCTTTTAAGCTCTTTTCAAAAATAGTATTGCGGACTTGGTGTCGGACCCTTTCGTAGTCGGTAATAATTTTTTATAGGTTGCTAGAAGGTTACACTTTCTGGTTAATTAGTTCTAGGGGATTTCTGTGGATTTGAAAAATAAATTGATCGTTTATGTATGGTGAAGCAAGGAAATTACAAGTGATAGAACAAATAATACAAATAGAAAATGATTCTATTTTGGACGAAGATGAGGCTATTATCAACAATATTCCCATTACTATTCGGAAGAATGGATTCAAGTATTCTTCAGGCATTTGAACTGAAAAAGAAGCGGAAGAAATAAAACTTACCAATGAAGAAAGTAGCGCTAAAGTAAATTCTAATGATTGGTAATAATACCAAATTGCTTTACAAATTACCGAGTAAGTAATACCAAATCTTTACTATTACTTATAAGTATGGACAGCTCTTTATTTAGTAAATTGGTATTAATGGTTTTAAACACATGGGGTGCAAATGAATTGAATTTTATACATTGCCATTCAGAAATAATATCAACCTATAAGTAAAAGAATTGAAAAGTTATTGGAGAAAGCTTTGCTGTTTGATGGCAAAATGGAATATACTTTGTTTGAATACGAACTGAAAGAAAAGATTAAGTATTGGACAGATGGGATGGTAAGAGACAATGATTTGTTTGTGCTTATACTTACCGAAAACAGAAGTCACATAGCCATGCTTTTAATAACTAAGGAAAAAGAACACTACATTAATGAAGAAGCAAGAAGCAAGTTGCAACAACTTTGGCCAAACGAAGCTTATTTATATAATTTGCGAAAATTGATACCGATGATAGCAGCAGAGATTTCCAAAGGAATAATATTTGTTAATGGTGTTAAATATAAGGATTAAACCGCTCATTACCTCTCCAATTAGCACAAGGCAATTCAAACATTCTCAATTCCTGTAGGGGCAACAACCTTTGGAAGATTGTTGACTCATGCAAACTGGGATAATTCTTTACTTTTAAATCAATTTGTCTATGGTAAAAATACCAATACCAACCAATTCCTACATGGGTGGAAACAACTCGAAACTCCTTATTGAAATACCACCATTGCCTTTTGTTTTATAGATTACAAAGCGGACATACTGCGCTTTTATGAGTGTAAATGTCTTTACATATTCATTGCGGGGCATGTTCTTGTCTTCAAAAATGGTTATCCATTTGTCGTCTTGTTTGTATTGTAAAGAAAACTTTTCAGGAATATTCATAAAAGAGCCAACCCTTAATGCCGCAATACTTTGTTCCGATTGAAGATTCACTTCCAACCAACCCGTACTATCTTTAGTACGCCATTCACTACTTGGGTCATTATCAACTGCATTCTTTGCTTGGTGGGTTTTATCTTCCAAACAAGAGGTAGTTATTGGTTTATCTAGGGCAAGAGAAGTAAATCTCTTTAGCTCGCCTTCTACTTCCAAAGCAATTACAGATGCAATTGAATCGGGAGGGGTAGTAGGCAGTTTGAGTGTTAGTTTATCTACCATCATATTAAAAACAATCTTTTGCTTTTTATCTGCTAACAGATAGGCTTTATTCACCTTGTTTGTGAAAGGCAAGGTAAGTTCCCCATTTTTAGGCCAATTATATACGTGCAGGTAGAGGGTATTTCCCTTACGGGTATTTTCTCCCCACGGCAAATAATCGAATATACCTCGGTCGCTACCATAGATAGATTCCCCATTCTTTGTCAACCATGCACCAACTGCATTCAATCTTTCTACATTATCTTGAGGGATGATACCTGTAGCATCTGGCCCCACGTTTAGCAGAATGTTTCCTCCCTTGCTAGAAATATCTATGATCATTTTTAATATTTCGGCAGTAGGCTTGGCTGGTCTGTTGGTATACCCCCATCCACCTGTTGTAGTAACGCATGCTTCCCAATAACCTTTTGGAGCAAAAGTGGTTAAGTTCTGTTCTTGTGATTGAAAATCGCCACCTGCCAACCTAGAATCCTCAATTACATTGGGTTGGTATTGCTTTAAAATATCGTGAATGGGTTGAGCAAGTGTTGTATTAATCCCTTTTGAACCATCATTATCAAACCAAAACTCATAGATAGGTCCATACTGTGTTGCCAATTCTCGCACCTGGGGAACAGCAATTGTTTTCATGTAATTGTCTAAGTTGCCATTTTGTGCTGAGTCCCAATGAGGGCAACCTGCTTGTCCGCCAGGGTGGTGCCAATCGGCAATGGTAGAATAATAAACGCCAAACTTTATTCCTGCTTTCTTGCAAGCAGTCGATAATTCTTTGACCACATCACGTTTAAAAGGCGTTGCCTGTACAACATTGTAATCGGTTGCTTTACTATCAAACATGGCAAAACCATCGTGGTGTTTGGTGGTAATCACCAAATATTTCATTCCAGCATTCTTAGCTACAGTTGCCCATTCGTAGGCATTGAATTTTGTAGGATTAAATTGTGTTGCCAGCTTTGCATAATCTGTAACGGAGATTTTGGAATTACGCATATACCATTCGCCTTTGGCAGGAATTGCGTATAAACCCCAATGGATAAACATACCAAACTTGGCTTCGTTCCACTCTTTCATCTTCTGCTCGTAGGTTAAGGGTATTGTTTGAGCGGTTAATAAATTACACAATTGAAGTGAAAGGCTTAGTACTACGATGGTGATTGTTCTTTTCATACTATGTTATAATAATAATTTAATGATTTAATTGAAAGAAATGATTGGTTCATTTCATTTAAAAAGTAACCTAAGGGTTATTTTACTCCCCAACTATTACAATCCTCCGTCTTTAATTTAAGAGGTGTAATATCAAAAGAAGTAGGCTTTGTTCCTGTGTAAATAATTGCCGACTCACCTTTAGGAAGTGTAAGGCTTATTAATCCGTTGTGTTGAACCATTTTCACGGAATTTGATGCCAATAGCTTTATTGTTCCCTTTATGTCTGATTTTATAACACAAGGCTCTCCTGACAAACTCTTGATACTTATAAACTTAGTTTCCCCTTCCTTTTTTACTGCACTCACTTCAAATCCCCCCTCTGCTCGTAGATGATAAAAACTTGCATCTTTCCATGTAGAAGGCCATGCAGGGAACACCCTTATCTTGTCACCCCAACTTTGTAACAACATATCTAATTCGGAACGTGATGAAGCAATGGGCGACTCGAATGTTGGCCATCCATTTTCGCTGTATAAAGTGTTTGGCGTAACGGTAGGTCCTGTTCGGGGATTTAAGATAATTAACGAACGATTGAGGTATTTTAAAGCAGAATCTCCATTGCCTATAGCTGCCCAAAGAGAAGAGGCACCATTAAATTTAAACATACAATCATCGCCATTAAAGCTAGTAAAATGCTCAATAGATTGCTGCATTAAAGGCAAACGTTCAGGTTGATTGTCTATGTTTAATTCATACAAAGGGAAAATGCCAAACAGGTGACTGTAATGGCGATGTGGCTTTGCAAAGGGAACCTCTTTTCCTAACATGATTCCTGTAGAATCAATAGAGTAATCTGCCATCTTCTCCAACATACTCTTCCATTCAGCCACTTGTGGTTTATCAATTTGTAATCTGTTAGCACAGTCAATCAACGTTTTATACCCCCATCTTGCCAATGCAATGTTTAAGCTAGTTTCATTGGCATTGCCATACTCATCCGAGAAAGTATAAGGAATATGGTATTTACCATCATTGCCCAATTGCATTGTTCGGGTATACACATTAAACGTTCTTTTCATTAAGGGATAAATGCTATTGCGCAGTCTATTATCATCCATTGAAAGTTGATTATGTATATAAAACAACTGCATCAACCACGGTAAAGCAATGAGGTGCATAGGGCTTTTATTGTTGGTGTTAAGACCAACGGAAGCATTTAAATCATCATAGCCAACAGGATTACCCAAAGCAGCGCAATCATTTCTAAAATCAGGTGGTACATTTTCAATTAACTGGTCTGCATGCTTTTCAATTAGTTTATATAATGCCTCTGCAATATCAAGGTGATTGGTTGTTCCTAAAGTGTAATAGGCAAGTTGAATATTGAGATTAGTCCAATAAGCTGCCCATACAGATGGCTTAAACCATGGTCCCATTAAATCGACCACAGGACGGTTGGCACGGGTAGCACTTGCTAGTTTATATAGCTGAATCCAATAAAAACTCTCTATATGTGCGTCTGGAAGTGTTACAAAACTAGATGGATAGTATTGATGCCACCAATCACGATGGGCTTTTTCAACAGCGTTTAGGTCTTTTAACTGAGCAACTTTTATGTTAGCAACTGCATCTTCGGTAGAGCCTGAAGTAGGACTTATTTTACTTGCCCAGCGGTTGGCAACAGTAATTAAAATGGTGTGGGAGTTGTTTCCAATTGTTTGTTTGCTCCAGGCGGTGGCATAATTATCACCTTCCAATAATGGTTGAGTTGTTACTTCAATACCGTTCTTTATTTCTGTTATAAAAGGGGGATTGGGCATGTAAATACCCTTGTCACGATTGGGCTGTACTGTTGGGCGTGGATGATTGCCTTGTTCTGGTAGGAAGGAACAGCTAAAACCACTTTCTTCCCCTGTTGTTTTGATGTTTAATACAATAAATTCTTCTTCCGAAGGCACAAAACAACGCATAGAAATAGTTCCTTTATTGGTCGTTAGCGTGCCCGTTATCTCGGCATTCCATAAGTCTGTTCTAAAATTAGCTGTAGTGATGGCACCCACGGGTGTTAACAATAATTGCCCAATAGGTAATCTGCCAAAGGGATTGGTACTCTTAATGCTTTTGGAGCGATGGTCGTAAACATCTGTACGGCCTATTTCAAAAGAAAGGGTATTTTCCTTTTTTTTGTCTTTAAAAAGAATGGCACCAAACAGCCCATTACCAACAAAAGGGCCTTCGTAATAATCGTTTGGCATCTTATTCCAAATCATATCATGCTTTGATAAAAACTGCTGCCAATCTACTTTTAATTGCACTTGTGACTGTGCTACAATAACAAAAACATTACTAATAACTAGTAGAAAAGCTAGGTTAAATTGATTATTCATCTTTTTATCCATTTTACGTCTATTTTAAATGCTTTTTAGCGTTTATCATTTCCCCACTTCCAAAACACTTTCCTTATTACCAAACAAATAAGGCACTTCCACCTCGGTAAACTTGTTTCCCGAAACAACGGTATTCGCACAATGCACACCTATCTGCACACCTACTTTCGACTTTTCGATGGTGTTTCCTTCTATGATGGCATCCTTGAATCTGATTGGTGCTTTCTTTGTCTGAACCGCCTCGGGTGGCAATGCAATCCGTTGATTATATGTAAGTTCATTGCCTTTTATTAATAACCCCAAACCCCCTGCTACATTATGCCCTAAAACCTTATCTACAAATATTGCCTTATGTGCAGTATCGGGATAATATAAGGAGTTTCCCTTGGTTATACGCAGGTTGCCATCTGTCAATCCAACAAAACTATAGGTGAGATTCTTTTCCCTGTTATCACCATGCGGCCCAATTCCTTGGTGATAGCTTGTTCCGTATTTAACGGTATTGAATCTATAATTCACAAACCAACCGCTTTGTCCCCAAATACCCTGATTACGTTCCACCTTACAATCATCAACGGTGAAATCATAGAAACTGCCATACAATTGCGCAAAGGCACTACAATCGTATCCCTCCGATTTATATACAATCATGTTGCGCATCAACGACCATATTCCAATGCTGCTTTTGGTGTCGGGAACAACATCCCAAGGCTTATCAATTTGAATGCTGTTTGAATCATTGCTGATGATTTCCCGATATTGTGCAACCCCTTTGCCATCTAAAATAAATGCTATCTTCCCTTCAAACTCCTGTGGAACAAAATGAGCCGTATTTGCAAATACAATTTCCTTCTCCCTTACTTCAGTCGCATTGCCCACCCAAGTGGCTTGTGTATGCGGATTCACATTGTTACCACCGGCACCACTACGGGATACCAATTCTATATACCCCTTTCTGCTCACCGTATCAGGTGCCTTATTCCAAGGGGATTCCAAAATGATTTTATCTGTTGTATTATCAATTATTCTCCTTTTTTGATTGATGCCAATACCGCCATTCAATGCCTTGATAATTGCCTCCCCATCCTTATAGGCACCGGGTATGAACCCTGTAGAATATCCATCGGCATTCATTATCTTTTTAGGTGGAAATTGCAGGGTTGAATTACCCTTCTCGTTTGTAACCGCAATTGGAGAACCCCAATACTGAGCAACACCTCTTTCGGTAGGCATTGCCGATATATCGAGTGTCATCGCCTCTCGTTCGCCACCAACAAAATTGTGTGAAATATTATGAGCAGAATAAACATATTTCATTCCAATACGAGCATAACCCCAACTTGCAGAGGCATTAATGTCATTGCCTGTGCAGATTGAATAATGTGCTCCACCGCCTAACAATGTCCAACAATAACCCATCGTATTGCTAAAGGAATTATTGGTAACACGCCCATTTCTGTAATTATACAATTCATTGTTTCCGCCTTCAAACAAGCAATTACTTACTTCTACATTGGTCACATTGCCAGTCTTGAAGTTGATGGCACGATTTCCCCAATAAAGTTTATTGAAATCTGCTGAAACCAAAGCTTGCCTATCGGGATGACTCGCCAATAACCAATGCTGAAAGCTGACATCACGGATAAATATATCATGATTCTTGCCCCAAGGTTTCATGTAATGCCTTAGTTCATCCGGAAGATTATCGACAGCACTGATATCCAATAAGATGGTTTCTACTTTTCGTGCAATCAATGTGAGTTTTTCCACTGCAAAGGGAGCGATACCATAAATGGCAACGGGAGCGATTTCGCTAACGGTTTTTGGCTCCTCCACCGACCATTTCAATTGTGTGCCATCCCTATTATCCCCACGAAGTGTGACCTGTTCGGGGATTTTAATCCAATCGGTCAAACGATATACGCCCCACGGAAAATACACAACGCCACCACCATTCTTTTCGGCTGCGTCAATTGCATCTCTGATAGATTTGGTATCATCTGTCTTATCATCTCCTAAAGCACCAAATTGTTTTACATTAAATACTTTGTCCGACCAATATTGTGGAGTTTTGATTTCTATTTGAATCGGTTGACTCCAACCTGAATTTCCACCAAAGCCATTATGAACAAATAACTGATACTTCCCTTTCTTCAAATTAGTAGGTAGATTGAACCATAGGGAGAATCTTTCCACCTTATTAACAGGGATCAATGTGCACTTACTTTCTCCTATTTCTTGAATGGCGACGGTAACTTTAGATTCAGTTTTAGGTAATTGAAAGTTCTTACCAATTACCTGCACTTCTGTTCTTTCGGCAGCCTCATTTTGTTTTAGAGTAGGTAGTAATTTAGTAGGCTGCATAAACCATAACTCGGGTGTATTTAACAGAAACGTATTGCTTTTGCCATTCGAGCAGTTTACTTGTCCCACGAAAACGCCATTCTGAACATTCGTTGGTAGACTGAACTTCACACTCTCATCAACAGGCTGTAAAGGCTTTTGATTAATTGCATTTGCGGGCAACTTGTTTGCAAGGGCAGTTTTGGGTTCACCAATCAAACCATCCTCAAACCTTGCAACCGAAATAGCGGTTGCCTTAGCAAGATTACCCCCATATAAAAGAATAACATCACCCGGTTCGTTGCTATCAGGCACCTTAAAAATGACAGGCTTTGTTTGGGCAAATAAATGGACTTGAACTACCATGATTACCACAAGTATTAAGTTGAATTTAGCCCTATTTGTAAATGACAATTTCATTTGTATACTTTAAAATGTTGTTCTTAATTCCAATCCAATCTCTTTGTTAAAACTATTGTCCTACACTTAAATTAGTAATTTCCATTCAATAATATCTACTCGAAACCAACATGCCCTTAGCATCTTTTATATCAATCATCCACAGCGTTACACCTTCAGGCAATTGTGCAGAGATTGTTTTGTTATTGATGTGGGTAGGAAGGGTATTCCAAACCCTTTTCTCAAATTTGGTTGTACTGTCTTTTGTAAAACAAAGGGTAGCCTCAACTATGGGTACAACACAATTAATAGTAGCTGTAATACTATTTGAATTGTTATTGATTAATTCAAAATAAGGCAAATGGTAAGGGTCATTCTTTAAGTAATGATTCATAAATGCAGCTATTTCTGCTGGAGTCGCACCTTCAGTGTGTCCATGCGGCATATCAGGAATAATTCTAAAATTAGAATTGGAAAGCACTTCATTATAGGTACGAGAATACATAGATGGGTTAAAGTGTTGGTCTTTAGCACCTGTAATCCAAAAAAACTTAGCCTTCGATTGTCCAATAAAATTGGAAGGGTCGTATTGTTTAATCCATCTTTCTGCAGAGGGCTTACTGAGTTTATTCAGGCTAGCACGATAGTTCATACCAACTGTATCAAAATAATAGCCGCATCCATAAACAGGTACGGCAGCCTTATATCGGTTATCCAATCCTGCAGAGATACAGGTAAGAAAGCCACCCCAACTGATGCCTGTAATGGCTGTATTATTTTTATCAACTTCCTTAAAACTTAATATGAGTGAATGGGCAAGTGCTACATTATACACTGCATGATATACCCACTGTTGATTGAGGGCACTGTCAATATTTGTAAACTTCTTACTTGGGTCTTGGTCAGGACCGCCCATAGGCAAACGCTTTCCATCTTTTCCTTTCCCTGCCAAATCCATTGCAATGACTGCATATCCTCGTTGCGCCCATAGGTAAGCAAACTCTCGGAATGCCTTACCTCCGCCTCCATGTACAAAAACAATCGCGGGGAAATTCTTATCCAATGTTGTATTGTGATTGATGGTGCCAGGGGTAGCGTAATAAGCAAATACTTCTGTTTTGGGAAGGTCTCCATATCCAATACTTTCATAAATTAACTCCTTGACACTTGCGGTATCATCAGAAATTATTTTGTATTTAGGGACAGTAGTCAACAATTTTCTACCCCATACATGATCTTTCTCAAGTTGCTTTTCTTCTATTTTATGTGCTGATGAACAGGAAATTAGAGCGATAATGATAAATAAAATGAATAGACTATTCCGTAAAATAGAAGCCTTCGAGTAACTTGTATCAACTCCTTTTTTGTAATCGCTATTACTCATGTTACAACAATTCATTCACATTATATTCTAATTAAGTAATCTCTCTTTTTGTTTTTTAGTGTTAATTACCTAAGTATGCTAGTTTGCTTCGTAATAACCTTCCCATTATTCAAAATTAACTGCGCATAATACTCGCCCCCAGTAAAGTATGCAGTAGGTATGTAATATTCATTTTTGCCTTCCATTATTTCTATTTCTCTTTTCCAGACTGTATTGCCCAATGTGTTAATTAACCTAAGTACTCCTTTAGAAGCCACTGAAGGGTTTTTATATTCTACATGAACTGAACTGCTTTTTGAGGGGTTAGGATATATAGATAAATAATCAGTTTGGGTGCAATTATTCTCAACATACAATAGCTTACTAAGATTACTATTGCCATCGTGGTCGGTAGATTTTATTCTGTAAAATGAAAAACTACCCACAAGAGGGTTTACTTCAAATGAATATTTATATACACTGCTACTATTATTATCAAGTGCTACTTGGG
>Ga0007836_1000355_pt1 | contig 10206 bp, 10 predicted proteins | sample CryBogCBE23Oct07_FD_71205 | JGI IMG/M metagenome (GOLD analysis project Ga0007836, IMG submission 71205) | Freshwater microbial communities from Crystal Bog, Wisconsin, USA - CBE23Oct07 | ecosystem: Environmental > Aquatic > Freshwater > Lake | place: Crystal Bog, Wisconsin, USA | collected...
GGCATTTTCAAATTTGTTTACTGCCTCTGGTTAGATTTCTCGTGCCTCGAAATGACGATTTACGTTACACCTGATACCTGAAAATATAGCTAGTTTCAATTTCCGAAGAGGTCTAATGTTGGAGTGTCTTGCCTTAAGTCTAATGTGAAATTGAACATTGTTGGCATACAAGGTAAGGGTAGTTTGCAGCATATTAAAGTCTGCTTATCCTAGACCTTGTATACACTAATCAAGTTTTAATGCAAATTATCTACACAAGCAAATTCTTTTTTGATTATTGAACTTGGTGTAATACATATTTCTTTGTTTCTAGCTTTTTTAAGAACCCAATACCTAAAAGACTTTTAGTTTGTAAAGCAGGGGATTTGCCTTCTGGTCCAAAAATTCGTACATTATCATCATACACAAAATCTAGACTATACGTAGCACTAAAATATTTGTTTATCTTAAATGATAATTGATTAACCATAAATACATTAATGTTTTGTGGATTATCTAAGTAATTAGAAAACAAATCTAGACGACCCTTATAGGTTACACTCTTTTCAAAATTATTCTTGTAGTTAACAGTAATAAACGAACCCATTTCGGTTTTTATGTGGTTGCCTGTATCAACACCGTAAGCCCCTTGAGCAGATAATAAATTGTTAGCAACAATTACAAACCTTGATGTAGCTGGTGAAATGAATATGGATAGTTTGTTGTTGGGTTTATAATCGAAACCCATTGAAAGCAACGCATAAGCAGGAGAGAGGAAGGAGGAAGAAAAAGTACCCACATTGTTATTGTACGTATAGCCATCAAAAAACTGTGAGCGGAAGTTAAAAAGGCTAGACAAATACCATTTACCTAGGGTGTCCATTTTGTATTCATATTTGCTTAAATAATCAAAGCGGTCATCGTTTTTTCTACCGCCAAGACTAGTTGTTTGCACAAATCCAAGGTTTATGTCTATATTGTTGTCCCATGAGATTCTTTTTTTCTGGTATAAAAAATAATAATTTAAGTAAGAACTTACGGCAAGAGAAAAGTTATCGCCGCCGGGTGCCCAATTGCTTAATGAACCCTGTGCTAATGTAAAATTTACTAATCCCCCTCTTTTCCAATTCCAGGTAGAAGTGTCTACATCTTTTTTTACCGTTTTTGCCGTCTCGGTAATTAAAGGCTTAATGGGTATTTCTTGCCCCCACAACAGGATTGAAGAAACGGAAAACAATATAAAGAAGAGTATTTTGTTCATAATTATTTTTGGGCGTAAATGTAAGGAGTCATTTATTAACGAATGCTTTGCTGCCAAACTGACATTATTCCTTTACTTTTGCCATCCAAATTTTTTATTGGAATGGAACTGGTTCAATTATCAAATAGTACAAATAACAACATTCACAACGAGGCTAGGCAAGGAGAGGCCTATACGCCTGTACTTGTAAACGATAAATTATTTAAAAAGTATTTTTACATAGAGAGTTATGGCTGCGCTATGAACTTTAGCGATACCGAAATAGTAGCTTCTATTTTAAATAGCAATGGTTATGGTGCTACCAAAATTATTGAGGAAGCCGAATTGATTTTTGTAAATACTTGTTCCATTCGCGAAAAGGCAGAAGCTACAGTTAGAAAGCGATTAACAGAATTTAGAAAGTTAAAAGAAGCTAATAAAAAAGTACTTGTTGGCGTGCTAGGGTGTATGGCAGAACGATTGAAAACAAAACTTTTGGATGAAGAAAAGTTAGTTGATATTGTAGTTGGTCCTGATAGTTATAGAAGCTTGCCCAATTTAATTGGCACTGCCGAAAGAGGGCAAAAAGCTGTTAATGTACTTTTAAGCCGCGAAGAAACTTATGCAGACATTGCCCCTATTCGTTTAGATAGTAACGGGGTAAGTGCATTTGTTTCCATTATGCGAGGCTGCAATAACATGTGTAGCTTTTGCGTAGTACCCTTTACAAGAGGGCGCGAACGTAGTAGAGATGCACACTCAATATTGGATGAATGCAAGGATTTGTTTAATAATGGCTATAAAGAAATTACCTTATTGGGTCAAAATGTGGATAGCTACTATTGGCATGATGAGCAACTAGACCAAACGGTAAACTTTGCCAATTTGTTAGAATCGGTTGCACAGATTAGCACAGATTTACGTGTAAGATTTAGCACATCACACCCTAAAGACATAACTGATGATGTTTTGCATACAATGGCTAAGTACGAAAATATTTGTAAGCATATTCATCTACCGTTACAGAGTGGGAGTTCTAGGTTATTACAACTAATGAATAGAACTTATTCAAAAGAGTGGTATATGTCTAAAGTAGATAGAATTAAAGAACTATTGCCTACTTGTACCATAACAGCCGATATTATTACTGGCTTTTGTACTGAAACGGAAGAAGACCATCAACAAACATTGGAAGTGATGGAATACTGCCAATACGATATGAGCTATATGTACTTTTATAGCGAAAGACCTGGAACCCTTGCAGCAAAACGTTTTTTGGACGATGTGCCTTTAGAAGTTAAAAAAAGAAGATTGCAGGAGGTGGTAGATATGCAAGGAAAGTTGTCTTCGAAAGGGAATTTGAATGATATTGGTAAAAGGTTTAAAATATTAATTGAGAGCGTTAGTAAAAAAAGTGAGGAAGATTGGGCTGGTAGAAGCGAACAAAACAAGTCGGTTGTGTTTGCTAAAGGAACTTTTCCTTACAAAGTAGGAGATTATGTGTGGGTAAAGATTAACGGTTGTACAAGGGCTACCTTATTGGGGGAGATTGAGGAAAAAGAAATTATTAATTAAGCATGGATTTACAAAGTATAAAAAACAGGTTTGGTATTATAGGTAATGCGCCTGCACTAAATTATGCATTAAGTACAGCAGTACAAGTAGCCGCTACGGATCTTACTGTATTAATTGTAGGCGAAAGTGGCGTAGGTAAAGAGGTAATATCCCAAATTATACATGCATCTTCTTCAAGAAAGCATAATCTTTTTATAGCTTTAAACTGTGGTGCAATTCCTGAAGGAACTATTGATAGCGAATTGTTTGGTCATGAAAAGGGGGCTTTTACGGGTGCAGTTGATGCGAGAAAGGGGTACTTTGAAACCGTAAATGGGGGGACTATCTTTTTAGATGAAATTGGCGAGATGCCCTTAGGTACACAAGCTCGCTTATTGAGGGTATTAGAAACGGGGGAGTTTATTCGAGTGGGTTCCTCAAAAGTTCAAAAGACCGATGTACGAGTAATTGCAGCCACCAACAGAGAATTATTAGATTTTGCAGAAAAAGGAAGATTTAGGCAAGATTTATATTACAGGCTAAGCACAGTTCCTATAAGAATGCCTGCATTAAGAGATAGGAAAGAAGATATTCTATTATTATTTAGGAAGTTTGCAGTTGATTTTGCTGAGCGATACAAGACTTCCCCCGTGCAAATGGATGAGGAAGCCAAAAGCTTATTGGTAAACTATCCTTTTCCAGGTAACGTAAGGGAACTTAAAAACCTTGCCGAACAAATTTCTGTTCTTAGTACTAATAACTCCATAAATGCATCAAGTTTAAAGAAGTTTATACAAGATAAAAATGTAAACAGGATGCCCATGCTTGCTAGTGATGCACAACTTCAAGGTGAGTTTGCTAATGAGCGAGAAATACTGTACAAACTTTTTTTTGATATGAAAAAAGATGTAACAGAACTAAAGAAGATGTTTGTTGAGATTATACAAAATCCATCTTTGGCTACTACTGCGGCAAACTTTACAAAGGAGAGTATCATGAATGATTACCATAATAGCTTTGGTGATACAAGCAATGGTATGCAGCAGTCTAAAATAATGCAAACTTCGTCACATCAATCTTATATTCAAACTCCAACTGGCGCACCCGTATTACTGAATGATGATGATATATTGCAACATGAAGAGATTGAGGAAACGCTAAACATAATGATCATTGAAAAAGAATTAATTATAAAGGCGTTACGCAAACACAAAGGAAAGAGAAGAGACGCGAGTATGGATTTAGGTATTAGTGAGCGAACCCTTTATAGGAAACTTAAAGAATATGATATTGATTATCTATAAGTAAATAATGAAAAGAACGCACCTACATAATATTCATCTACTATTAATTTTATCACTAGTGTTAATAGGTACATCTTGTGGAGTATACTCCTTTAAAGACGTTTCTATAGACTATTCTAAAATAAAAACAATCAAAATTGGGTTTATTGAAAACAAAGCCCGATATATAAATCCGCAATTAAGCCCATTATTAACAGATAAATTACAACAAAAAATTGTTGGTCAAACAAAGCTTAACAGGACAAATAATGATGATGCTAATTTGCAAATAAGTGGATATATATCAGATTATTCGGTTACTACCACTGCAATATCCTCCACACAAGCAACAACTAACAGGTTAACCGTTGGTGTACACTTGATTGTTAAAAACAATGTGGATAATAAAACAGATGAATATGATATCAACCGTAACTTCGATTTTTCGGCAGATTTATCTCTGCAACAAGCTGAAATAAAGCTTCAGGATGATATTATTAAAAATGTTAGCGACGAGATTTTTAATAAGATTTTTTCTAACTGGTAACTTTACTGTATTTTCATTGCAATATGTATTCAGAACAATTATTAAATACTATAGTAGGCACTAACCAATTAAGCGATAGCCATCTTGATGATATTGCCACCATTGTACGCGATTATCCCTTTTTTTCTCCAGCGCAGTATTTATTAGCGATTAAGCAGCGTAACGAAAACAATTATGCTTATGAGGGGCAATTACAAAAGGCTGCCTTATACTTTAATAATCAAATTTGGTTAAACTACTTGTTGCATGAAAAAGAGGTAGAAACACCTAATTTGGGGTTAGCTGAAATAGAACCAATTGTTGAGCTTCCTAAAAAAGATGCAGAAGAGAATATTTTTCCAACCTCTTTATTAGGTTCAAATAATAGCTTTGGTGATAAAGAAATTGAAGACCCTTTACATACTATTGGTGAACAGAAAGAGGAAATAGCTGCTACACAAACGCCTGAATTTGATTATAGTACTTTATTTTCTACTAACACTTCAATAGAGATTCCTACCCTAGAAGCTGTAAAGCAAATGATGGATTCTTCTACTACGGAGGTTTTGGTAAAAAAGGGGGAAGATGTTTTGCCAAACTTTCCAAGTATTTTGAAAGAGCCTATTGCATCTACTATTGAAAGCAGAATACAAGCTTTTTCTTTTGGTGAACATGCTCATCAAGAAATAGTACACACTAAAGAGGAGGATTCTGAAACTATTGAAGTAGCACCACTAGTTAAAGAGGCGGTTACAGCAATTGAAAATGTAGGAATAGAACAAGTATCGCATGCCCAAATAGATCATGTACTTGAAGAAAATCATATTCATGATCACACAGATAACGTAGAACAACATGCACCTATTGTAGAAATACCATCGTACAACTTTAAAGGGTTTGAGAAAGAGGCTTTAAAAAGCGAAAACCATTTAGATGATGCTGTATCCATTAGTGAAGCCTATGCAAAGAATCACATTTTTCATGAGGTTGAATTAGATAAAGAAGAAGATACCGATAAATACGATAATAATAATATTGCTTCAATCATTTCAAATCAAGCCGAGCATTTTAATAAGCCGCTTGATAAGGATGCCAAACTTGACTTTGAAAATGAAAAGCATTTACATACAGTTGACTATTTTGAATCGCAAGGGATAAAGATCGATTTAACACAGCAGCCTCAAGATAAACTTACCATGCAAATGCGTAGGTTTACAGATTGGTTAAAGCAATTAAAGAAAACAGATCCTAATCCACAAGATCTTGGTACTGACCCAGAACTTGAAAAAGCTATTGAGAATATTGCCAAAACTTCCATTGAGGCAAAAGAAATTGTAACCGAAACTATGGCTGATGTATTCATTAAACAAGGTAAGATAAGTAAGGCTATACAGCTCTATATTAAATTAAGTTTTTTAGATCCTTCTAAATCCACTTATTTTGCTACGAAAATTCAACAATTAAAAGGAATTTAATTTATGGTTTACTTATTTTTAATCTTAATCGTTTTGGCTAGTGTAGCTTTAGGTTTTGTAGTTTTAGTTCAAAACCCAAAAGGTGGTGGTCTTTCAGGTAGTGTTGGGGGTTTTAATAATAATACAATGGGTGTTAAGCAAACAACCGATGTATTAGAAAAAGGAACATGGTTGTTTGCCGGTATTATAGCGGTGTTGGCTTTAACCTCTACTTTATTTTTAAAAGGTGGCAAAAGCACCATTGATAATTCACTTATTCAAAAGGTGAATACTTCTAATTCTGCTCCTTTATCACCAAAAGGAAAATAAAATTATCTCAGTTTATTTAAAAATCCCTGTTAAGGAAAATATTCTTAATGGGGATTTTTGTTTATTTACACCATGAAAAAGCAAATAGTTTTTATATTATTATCATTAATTGGGGTAATTGCCTATATATCTTATCTGTTGATTTTGCCTTGTTCTAACTTTAGTGAAAAATCTTCCACGTTTATAATTGAAGAAGGGAAAACTGATAAAGAAGATGTAATTAATACCTTAGAACAAAATAAAATAATTAAAAATGTTTGGGCTTTTAGCTTAGTAGCCAATCAGTTGAATATCTGGAGAAAATTAAAGCCAGGCAAATACGAGATAAAGCAAAACGACAATATATTAACAGTTGTAAAAATGCTAAGAAAAAATAAGCAGGTAGAAGCCAAGCTTATTATTAATAAAATTAGAACACGTGAGGATTTGGCACGTCTTATTGGCAAGAACTTTTCTACTGATTCTATTTCTGTTGTAAGATTCTTATCTAGCAATGATTCTTTGGCTCCTTTTTCTGTTGATACCAATACAGTTATGAATTTAATTATACCCAATACCTATACATTTTATTGGGGTACGTCCGTGTATAAAATTTTGTTGAAATTACAAACCGTTAATGAACAGTTTTGGAACAAAAATGATCGATTACAAAAAGCAAATGCTTTAGGCTTTTCTCCAAAAGATGTCTACACTATTGCATCTATAGTTGAAGAAGAAACAAATATGAATGAGGACAAAGGTAAAATTGCGAGTGTTTATATTAATAGATTTCATCAAGGGATGAATTTGGGTGCAGACCCTACTGTAAAGTTTGCGTTGAAAAACTTTTTAATAAAAAGAGTTTTATTTAACCAATTAAAAGTGGAATCTCCTTTTAATACTTATATGCACAAAGGTCTCCCTCCTGGTGCCATTTGTACACCAAGTATTTCTACGATTGATGCTGTTTTAAATGCTCCTACCACCAATTATTTATATTTTGTAGCTAAGTCCGATTTTAGTGGTTACAGTAACTTTAGCAGCAACTTTACGCAGCATAGTATTTACGCTAAACAATACCAACAAGCATTAGATAACTATCACATACAGAAATAATTAGCATTACTTGACAAAGTTTGAAAAATTAATATTGAAATCTCCCCCTATTGCTTATTTAGTTGAGCAAAGTAAGACTATTCATTTGCCTATATTTCAATACCTACCCCTGTACAATGTAATTTGGGCATTTGCAAAACAAATAAAGCGAGTAGGCTTGGCCGAACGCTCGGCGGCAATATCCTTTAACTTGATTATGGCCTTGCCAGCAGCTTTGTTGTTTTTATTTTCAATTATTCCTTATTTGCCCAATTCTAGCAGTTTCGACACCCAAATAATGGGCTTCTTTAAAGATATTGCGCCTAACTCCAATACTTACAATTTAATACATGATATGCTTAAAGGGTTGCTAGTAAAGCATGTGGGTATTTTTTCATTTGGTTTTATTTTATTAATCTATTATGCTTCTAATGCCATGATAGGCATCATCAGAACTTTTGATAAAACGATAAAAGAAAAGCGTAATTTCTTCTTGCATAAAAGATTAAGAGCCATCTTTTTAACTTGCATTTTGATAGTGTTAGTTATCGTTTCAACCACCCTGTTAATTGGTCAAAATGAATTAGAGATATTACTAAAGCAGCTTTTTCACATGAAAAAGAAAGCAAGATTAGAGGGATGGAATGTAGTAAGATGGGTTATTTTAATATTTTTTCTTTTTTATGGAATATCATTTGTTTACAAATTTGCACCATCTCTTAAAAAAAGGTGGCCTTTAGTTACTCCAGGCTCCTTAATGGCTACTTTTCTTACCTTATTAACAACCATTCTATTTAGCTATTGGGTAAACCACTTTGCAAGTTATAATAGAGTATACGGTTCCATTGGGACCGTGCTGATTTTAATGGTTTTAATAAACCTTAACTCTTTGATTCTATTAATAGGTTTTGAATTAAACGTGAGCATTTTTAATTTGCTTTCAAACAAAGAAAAACTACATTCAATAGAAGCCTAATTAAGTATAGGCGCTCAGTTTAATTATATTTAACTAAAGTAATATGGGATTAATATTAGGTATAGATACTTCGGTAGAAACAGCTTTAGTTTACATTGCAAAAGATGGAGCAATTATACAGGCTGAGGAAAATAATGAAATACGTAATCATGGATCTTTTTTACAACCTGCCATTCATTCTATTCTACAGTCTGCCCAAATAGAACTACAAAATGTGGATGCAATTGCTGTTGTAAATGGGCCAGGTAGTTATACTGGGCTCCGGGTGGGGCTTGCTTCGGCTAAGGGTTTATGCTACACGCTTCAAAAGCCATTAATTACCATTAGTACCTTAAAGTTGCTAGCTTTTAACGCTTTATGTGCAACTAAAACGATGAGTGCTTTAAAAGAAGCATTTCTTTTATGTCCGATGATTGATGCTAGAAGAATGGAAGTGTTTACTGCTACCTATAATAACAACCTTGATGAGGTAATAGAACCCAATGCCCTTGTTGTAGAGGATACCTCCTTTAAAGAATTGCTAGAAACCCAACAAATAGTTTTTAATGGTAATGGCAGCAATAAAGTTGCTACAATCATTTCTCATCCTAATGCTATTTTTATTGGGTATTCAAATTTAAAAAATTCATTCGCTACATTGGCCGAGAATCACTTACATGATAATTTATTTGCAAATGTTGCTTATAGCGAGCCTCATTATGTAAAAGATGTATATTTTGCTGCAAAAAGTTAAATAAGCAAAATATTAATTGTATTTTTTGTTATTTATTAGTTTAGTTTGTAAAAGATTATACATTTATAATGTTTTTAAATTTTATTTCCTAAAATACTATTATGGCACAATCAGCATCTATTTTAAGTTTATCTAATGGCGAGGTTTCTGTAACTGTTGATCTTATTCAATCTAGAAAAAGCGCAGCTATACTTCGTGCCCTTAATCATAAATTACGAATTCAAATGCTTAGGCTCATTAATGATACTAAGAATGTTACCGTAACCGAAATGTATATTAAACTTAGAATTGAACAATCGGTAGCCTCTCAACATTTGGCTATTTTACGTCGTGCGCAGCTTGTTACAACCAAAAGAGATGGTAAGTTTATTTTTTACTCTGTTAACTATAATAGAATTGAAGAGATAAATAAGTTTGTTATTGACCTTGTTGGGTAAATTCCTATAGCATATAAACAATTTAGCATAATCCTCCTGCATTACAATAGATAAGGGTTGTGAGTAGAATAGAGAAGGAAAATTGTTTATATGCCCAATCTTTTGTTGGGATTCATAATTCTTCTTCCTCTCCTTATTTTTGCATAAACTTAAGTATGTTCATAAAACAATTATTTACTGGCTGTATTAGTGAGTACGCCTATTACATTGAGAGTAATGGAGAGGCAGCAATTATAGACCCACTAAGGGATATTGATGAGTATATTAATCTTGCAAAGGAGAGAAATGCTACTATAAAGTACATTTTTGAAACACACTTTCATGCTGATTTTGTTAGTGGACACTTAGATTTAGCCAAGGCCACAAATGCCCCAATCATTTATGGGCCTGATACCCAAACCAAATTGCCCGTTTATATTTCTACAGATAAAGAAACCTTTAAATTGGGTAGCTTAACCATTGAGGTGGTACATACACCAGGACATACGTTGGAAAGTAGTTGCTTTTTGTTAAAAGATGAACAGGGTAACAACTACTCCATCTTTACTGGTGATACCTTGTTTATTGGGGACGTAGGTAGGCCAGATTTAGCACAGATAGGCGAGGAAATGGATAGCAAA
>Ga0007836_1000356_pt1 | contig 10183 bp, 11 predicted proteins | sample CryBogCBE23Oct07_FD_71205 | JGI IMG/M metagenome (GOLD analysis project Ga0007836, IMG submission 71205) | Freshwater microbial communities from Crystal Bog, Wisconsin, USA - CBE23Oct07 | ecosystem: Environmental > Aquatic > Freshwater > Lake | place: Crystal Bog, Wisconsin, USA | collected...
CCTGTTTTGGGATTAATGGTTACGCCCTTACCCAATGGATAGGAACTATCATAAGTTGGTGTTACATAAGTAATAGGGGCAAAAGGTGGTCTAGAAGGTGTTGTAGGAATCGGGGTTAATGTAGAACCACCATCTTCACCAGGACAGAATACATAAGCAAGTGAGTCATGATCCTTATCTGTTGCACTAAAATCAAAAGTAAATGGAGAACTTTTACAAATTAGCACCGTATCTTTTTGAGCAAATACAGGACTATTATTGTTTCTAACTACCACCCCATTTAGTACACCTGGTATTGTGTTAGAATAAGTTATACCCGTATTGGCAGAGTTTGATACGTTTACAATACCGGGTATTCTACAACACCTTTGTACCGCCAATATATACCCTGCAGTATTGTTGGGCAAATCGATAGTTGTTTGGTATTTATTTATTAAATAACAAACTGTTGGATCTGTATTTAAACAGGGGTCGTACTGTTGCTTGTTTAAAATAACTGATCCATTTACAACCGAATCCACAATAACGGTTCTAATTGTAGTATGAGTAACTGCATCAAAAATACCCAAATTAACGGTACCATCAATCTGTCCACTTGTTGAATTGCAATTCAAATATTGCCTTATGGTAATCCTGTAGGTTGAGGTGTTGGGAGCAGCACCTGGACCAATATACTCATATTGAATCCAACCTCCTTTTAAGTGAGCTGCATTTAAAAAAAGTGAAATACTAGTTACAAGTAAAAGGGTAAGGAGTACTTTTTTAATCATCGGTGTTGTATTTATGCTATATAAAGTAATTTTTAGAAGCTATTGAGTTTATTAATAATAATGATTACAAGTTTCTATTGTTTGCAGAGTATTGGTTTTTAAACAGCCAAATTTTAAGGAATGAGGTATTGGTATTTTCAAATTAAATAAGTGCCTATAACAGTACATTACAATTACTTCAATCATCTTTACGAATTAAACAAAAGAATTTGGGGTTAACAATTTGAATGCAACAATAATAGGCAATGTATCTTAAAAAAACAAATAAAACTAAAATAAATGTATACATTTTTCATCAAAGCCCCATCTTTATTGCCAATTATTATCAATTAACAAAGATTAACTGCATTTTTTTCTTCCTATGATAAGATTCATGAATCATTACAATCGTTGCCTTTATGCAACAACATTCCATAATAAATTGATGTACTCGCCGTGTTATAGCTAATAAACTAATAATCTTTTTAATTCCACTGGATGGTGTACTTACTTAAATACACCACCTCAACCCTTCCAGCTACATTAACATTCATTAAAGCAAGTGTGTCTAACATGGAGGCAAGTGCATCAGCAGTAGAAGCAAGTGAGTTCACCGTAAAAGCAAGTGAGTCCACTGAGGAGACAAGTGGAGGAAGGGTCTATTCTGGTAAAAAATTTTCATCATTAACACTATTTGCATGCAATGCTCTAGCTATTAAACAATGAAACTTAAAGAATAGCTACAGGCCGTGACTAGGAGCATTATATATCCTTTGTAATAGCCTCGATAGATACAAAAGAGAGTACGTTAATTAACACTTGTAAATTATTACAGTTGAGTATAAAAAAGTAAGGTTCTGAACCTTTGGTTAGATAACTTAAAATTGTTTAGTTTTGAACAAATACCTAGATAACAATATCATGATAGAAATCGTACATCAGTTAGCCGAGAAATATGCCAACACCATAACGAGTAAGGAAGATGATTTGTTAGAAAAAATTTCTATCCACACCCTTCTTAAACATCCAAAAGCGCACATGTTAAGTGGCAAAATACAGGGTCAGTTTTTGTCTTTTATCAGCACCATGATTAAACCTAAATATATTTTAGAAATTGGAACCTTTACAGGTTACAGTGCGTTATGCCTTGCGAAGGGCTTGCAACAAGAGGGCGAATTACATACAATTGAACTAAGAGAGGCCGATGCAATTACTGCTCAAAACTTTTTTAACCAATCATTGCATTCCAAAAAAATACATTTGCATCTAGGTATAGCACTAGAAACGATTCCTAACTTGAAATATAATTGGGATTTAGTTTTTATTGATGCGGATAAAACGGGGTATATAGACTATTATGAGGCATTGGTTCCTTTATTAAATGAGGGTGGAGTTATTGTAGTAGACAATGTTCTTTTTCATGGTCAGGTATTAGAAGAGCCATTAAAAGGAAAAAATGCCATTGCGATAGATGCTTTTAATAAGCATGTTGCTAAAGACTCAAGAACAGAACAAGTATTATTACCGTTTAGAGACGGATTATTATTGATAAAAAAGAAATGAAAATGAAATATTTATTACTGATTACATTTATTACTATTTGTGTAATTAGCAATGCTCAGGATAAAGCAAAGATGTATATTGATTGTTATAAAAACATTGCCATTCAAGAAATGAAACGTACAGGTGTCCCTGCTTGTATTTCGTTGGCACAAGGGTTGGTAGAAAGTAATTGTGGAGAAGGTGATTTATGTAAAAGAAGCAACAACCATTTTGGCATAAAGTGTAAAAATGAGTGGACTGGTGATAAAGTTTACCATGACGATGATTTTAAAGGTGAATGTTTTAGAAGCTATTCTACAGGCGCAGATAGTTATCGCGATCATTCGGATTTTCTTAAAAACAGACCCAACTATTCTTTTTTATTTAATTTAGACCCTTCCGACTATAAGGCTTGGGCTTATGGGTTAAAAAAAGCAGGATATGCAACCGAAACATCTTATCCTCAAAAACTTTTAAAAGTAATTAATAATTACAATCTTAACCAATACACCCTGATTGCTTTAAATAAACTACCCGATACTACAGATTCTAATTTAACTATGGTTACAGATAACAGCCTTAATACAAATACCAATGTTGATACTGCTCTTACAATTGTAGATAATAAAACTAGTGCTAGCGGTATAACATCAACCTCTTCCACTACAACTACTACCATTACCACCAAAACCACCACTTCTACCACCGATGGTACTACAATAGTTAAGGATACTATTCTTACAGAAATGATTATTCCTGTTAGTAAAACAAAAGGGCAGTTAATTACACCATCAACTACCGAAAAGGTTGAAGACTCCGTAACAATTATTAATACCAATACCACAATAAATAATATAATAGCTACAGAAAGCGATACAAAAATGGACAGTGTTTTTACAGTTAATCACACCAAAGCAATTTATGTAAATGCTGGCACAGCTACCTTACTTATTGCCAAGCATTATAATATATCGTTAGCTAGTTTATTTGACATGAATGATATGCCCAATATTGATATTACACCAACCCCACAAATAGTTTATTTAGAACCCAAACAAAGCAAAGGGGCTACCACTAGTCATGTTGTAAAAGAAAATGAAACCCTTTTTGACATCAGTCAAATTGAAGGAGTGCGATTAAATAAAATTTTAGAGTACAATAAGCTAAAAAAAGGTAGTATTGTTGCAGTAGGAAAAATAATTTTACTTCAACCACAAATTGCAGGTAAATCCACTAAATAGTAAAATACTTATCGTTAACATTATGGGTAATTCAATTTTTGTATTCAACAAAGAATTTGTTCCTTTTATACCTGAGGAAACTATTATTGAAAAAATTAGTGAATTAGGAAAAGTTATTAGTGAGGATTATAATGGGAAGAAACCTCTTTTTATAGCGATACTAAATGGGGCTTTTATGTTTGCTTCAGATTTGCTAAAACACATTTCTATTGATGCAGAAATATGCTTTGTAAAACTAGCTTCTTACAAAGGCACACAATCTACTGGTCATGTAGTTACGGCAATTGGGTTGGATATTGATGTAACCAACAGACATGTAATTATTTTAGAAGATATAATTGATACTGGTAAAACATTAAGTTCATTCTTGCCTCAACTGTATAATCAAAGTCCTGCTTCGTTAAAAATTGCTGTGCTGTTGCACAAGCCTGAAGCCCAATTATTTGATGTGAAAATTGATTATTGTTGTATTACTATCCCTAATAAGTTTGTACTTGGTTATGGTTTAGACTTTGATGGATTGGGTAGAAATATTAGAGAAATTTATCAATTAAAAGAAGGATAATCATTCTACTAATTTTTTATCCTAAGTCTGTTATCCACCTATTTATTAAGAAGAAATAGTCTAGAAGACACTTTTTTTTAATTATATATCAATTTCATCAAGTTAAGCTAGCTTTCCAGAAAACAGGTTGTACCACAGAGCCTTTAGATGGCAAAAGAAGGAAGAAACGAAATATTCTTAATATAATATGGTTTCCACAAGCTAATTCTAATAATAGCTCCTTAATTTAAAGGCATTTATTTATATGCACTTCACAACTATACAAAATGCTAATTGACTCTTTAGATAACATAAATAAGATTCACTTTATTGGTGTTGCAGGTGTGGGCATGAGTGCTATTGCACAATACCTTTCTGCAGATAACAAAACAATTACGGGTAGTGATCGCTATTTTATACCAGAAACTACTAACGAAACTAAAGTTCAATTAGAAGCAGAAGGCATTAAATGTTTTATGCAAGATGGTAGTGGCATTGATGAACAAACACAATTAGTTGTAATTTCTACTGCCATAGAAAATACTAATGTAGAAATAGAAAAAGCTATTGCCTTACAAATCCCTATTATTAAACGAGCCGAGCTTTTAAGTATTATTCTTGAAACAAAAAGAGGGGTAGCTATAGGTGGCACTAGCGGAAAAAGTACCACTACTGCTATGCTGTTCGATATATTAGAATATGCAGGTTTGGAACCTAGCATTATTAGCGGTGCTGGCTTAGTGAGGTTGCAAGAACAAGGCAAAATAGGAAATGCTAAAAAAGGTAATGGAGATATTTTAGTGATTGAAGCCGATGAAAGTGATGGATCTATTGTTAATTATTATCCTGAAATTGGGGTATTACTAAACATAGACAAGGACCACAAAGAAATTAAAGAGCTAAAAAAGATATTTAAGATTTTTAAAGCTCATTGCAGAAAATTTATAGTTAACCTAACGACCCCTGTAGTAAGTAAATATTCTGAAAACAAACTTAATGACTTTGGAATTGCTAGAAGTAGAGCAGGCTATACTGTAAGAAAATTTGTACAAGAGGGGCTTTGTATCACATTTGAAATCAATGATGTATCCTTTACATTAAACGCAATAGGCAAACATAACATGGAGAATGCTTTAGCGGCTACTTGCGTTGCCAATCAGTTGGGGGTAAGTTTATCTAACTGTAGTGAGGCACTTGCTAGGTACAAAGGTATTTACAGAAGGAATCAGGTTTTGGGAAAGAAAAACAATGTTTGGGTTATTGATGATTATGCCCACAATCCTGCCAAAGTTTATGCTGCTATTGCAAGTGTACAACCCTTGGCGCAAAAGGTAATAGCGTGGTTTCAACCCCACGGTTATGGTCCTACTCGCTTTTTAAGAACTGATTTTGTAGCGTCAATTAGCCAAGTTCTTCGCACTCAGGACGAAATTTGGATGAGTGAAATTTTTTATGCTGGAGGAACTGCTATAAAAGATATTAGTGCGAATGATTTAATTAAAGATCTTAAAGCAAAAGGCTCTCAAGCTTTTTTTGTTGCAGACAGAAACCAATTAATAAATAAATTACGAAGTCATTTTACTAACGACTGTGTTTTACTATTAATGGGTGCAAGAGACCCTAGTTTAGATGAATTTGCTAAGCAGGTTTATTTGGAGATTTAAAAGATTTGGCAACTTAAAATATTAAAAGATTTGGCAACTTAAAAAAAAATTACCAAATCAACGCTCCTTTCAATCATTACTTGTTTTCTAAAAATATAGATGAACCATGACATTTAATACAAATTTGGAGAGAATAAATTTTTATAAAAAGCCTATTATTTTCAACTTTAAATGATGCATTAATTGAAGATCTACAAAGAAGCAAGTCTATTTTTATTAGATTTTGGTTTAAATAACTCCTGTAAGCTTCTCGATCGCTTCTTGGGGTATACTTGCTTTCTTTTTAGTAGTATAATTAAAACAAAGCATACCAGTTTTTGCTTTACCTGCAAGTTGTGTAGTGTCCTCATCAATTACTTCTATTAGATAAAAAAGGTCGAACCCCAATCTATCAAAACCTGTGGCGGCAACAGAAATCTTAGCAATATCTCCATAAACAAGTTCACGTTTATATTCTATTGCTACATCACTCATGATTAATCCTACACCACCCACATTCATTTCGCTATAACCAAAATGGTGTAAAAACTGTAGTCTAGCTTCATGTAATAAAGACAAAAAAGAATCATTGCCTACATGTCCCCCATAATTAACATCCGAAATGCGGATTGGGATGTTTGTTGAAAAAGTAAAAGTTGCTGGTAAGTTTAATTTTATACGCTCCATATTATAATTGTTTAAGTGTCGTTTTGAGTGGGGATGGGAAAGAAGGGGAAGAGGAGTTAGGATAAGAGTGAGGGATTTTATTTAATATTTTGTTTTCCTCATACCAAATTCCCAATTAGCCTCTTTTCCTCCTTCACTCTTTGCCTATTTCCCTATTTCCCTAACTCCTCTTTGAATGTTATCCTCTTTGCCTCTTATACTCCTTCCCTCCCCTCTTTGCCTCTTATACTCCTTCCCTCCCCTCTTTGCCTCCTATGCTCCTTCTCTCTTTGCCTCTTATACTCCTTGTCTCTTTGCCTCCTATGCTCCGTCCCTATCCCCTCTCTCCATCATCCCCCAAAAACGCTATCAACTTAGTAATCGCCTTCTTTCTGTGACTATAAAGATTTTTTTCATCCATTGTCATTTCTGCGAAACTAATGTTTGCCCCATCAGGAATAAAAACAGGGTCGTAACCAAAGCCCTGATTACCTTTTTGTTCTGTTAATATATATCCTTCACACACACCTTCAAACAAATATTCCTTTTCCTCTAAAATGAGGGACACAACGGTTCTAAACCTTGCTTTTCTATTGGTATTACCCTCTAAATTAGCTAATAGCTTATCAATGTTTGCTTTAAAGTCTCTACCCTCTCCAGCATATCTAGCACTTGTTACTCCAGGCTCGCCATTTAATGCTTCAACTTCAAGACCAGTGTCCTCACTAAAAACATTTTGCTTTGTAAGCTGGTGTATAACCGTAGATTTTTCGGTAGCATTTGCTTCTAAAGTATGGTGAGGTTCGGGTATATCAATCGTAATCCCCGCTTCCTCCAAAGTAATAATATTAAATTTACTGCCTGTAACTTTCCTTATTTCTGCAACCTTATTCTGGTTATTTGTAGCAAATATTAAAGTAATCATTGATAATAGTTTTAAATTTTAAATAGCAAACATCTTTTTAAGACTTCCCCAAAGTTTTGTTTTTTCAACTTTTACGTTCTCTGTATTACCCAACATTAAACTTAATGAGGGTACAGATAAAAACGAAATATTGTTAAACTCTTGCAATTGATAATACGGGATGATAAAAGGCAATTTTATTTTACTGCTCTCTACGTCGAACATGATGACGAATTTAGGGTGTGTGAGGGTTAATAGTTCACTGTAAAAAATATCATTATGGTTAACGTTAAAAATGGCTACATCATCAATTGTAAGCTTACAAGCATTTAAAATATTGGTTAAAAACAACAACCATTCATCTTTAAGATAAACTGCATCCTCATCCCTTACCATAATAGAAACACTTTTCTTGTTTCCCCCTAAAAACTTGGGTTTGTTAAATTTAATGTCATCTTCATTAATTATTATTAAAGTATTTTCATTGGGTAAACTTGCATGTTTTGCAGTTGGTACCAAGGTTTTCTCGTAAGTCAATACCAAATTATCTTTATAAAAATCTGCAATTAAAAAATCTGGCAGTATCATGTTTTCAAAGCTCATTTCAAATAAGTATAATTTATATAAGTTATTTTTTTAAATTTCATTTTATTTGCAGTAAATGTATAGTTATGAAGGATACGGCAAAAATAAAAGTAACAAAAGTTACTGAAAGCAAACTTAAAGCTCTCGACTTTAGCAATCTCCCGTTTGGCAAGCACTTTACAGACCACATGCTTGTTGCAAAATACGCAAACGGCAATTGGGAAAGTGTAGAAATAATGCCCTACCAACCCCTTTCATTAGAACCATCTTTGGTGGCTATCCATTACGGTCAATCAATTTTTGAAGGAATAAAAGCCTATAGATATGAAAATGGAGATGCTTTTATTTTTAGACCTTATGATAATTATAAGCGTTTTAATATTTCTGCCGAAAGAATGTGCATGCCCACAGTTCCCGAAGAAATATTTATTGATGGGATGAAACAATTGATTGAGCTTGACAAAGAATGGATACCAACCGAAGCAGACCACTCCTTGTATATACGTCCTTTTATGTTTTCGACAGATACCATTATAGGTGTAAAACCCTCGGACAGTTATTTGTTTATCATTATATTAAGTCCTACTGGTCCTTATTATGCTGCACCTATGAAGATTTGTGTAGAAGAAACCTATACACGTGCCGCACCTGGAGGAGTTGGTTTTGCTAAGAACGCTGGTAACTATGGAGCAAGCCTTTTAGCTACCCAAATAGCAAAACAAAAAGGATACGATCAAATATTATGGACAGATGCCTTTGAACATAAATGGTTACAAGAAGTGGGTACCATGAATGTGTTTTTTATCATTAACAAAACAGCCGTAACTCCCTCGTTGGAAGAAGGTACCATATTGGCAGGAGTAACTAGAGATACTGCAATAACCATTTTAAAAGAAATGGGATTAACGGTTGAAGAAAGAAAGATAAGTATTGATGAGTTATTAGAAGTTTATCATAACGGAACTTTAAAAGAAGCATTTGGCACAGGCACTGCCGCCACGATATCTATCATAGAAAAACTAAAGTATAAGGAGGAAGTAGTAAACTTTGATGAATCGTCCTTTATAGTAGCTAAAGAACTTAAGAAACGGTTAGACAACATTCGTACTGGGGAAACAAACGATACGCATGGCTGGATGATTAAAGTATAGTTTTAATAATTATTTAAAATTACTTTCATTTTTATTTGGAAGTTCGGATACACACCATTACTTTTGCCGTCCGAAAAAAATATAAGGTTAAGGATGCCTACAATACAACAATTAGTAAGAAAAGGTCGTGAAATTATCAGGGCCAAAAGTAAATCAAGAGCATTAGATGCTTGCCCACAACGTCGTGGTGTTTGTACAAGGGTGTATACAACTACACCTAAAAAGCCAAACTCTGCATTGCGTAAGGTTGCAAAAGTGCGTTTGACCAATAAAATTGAAGTTATCGCTTACATTCCTGGTGAAGGGCATAACTTACAAGAGCACTCTATCGTATTAATACGTGGTGGTCGTGTTAAGGATTTACCAGGTGTACGTTATCATATTGTACGTGGTAGTTTAGACACTGCTGGTGTTAAGGATCGTAAAAAGAGCCGTTCTAAATATGGTACGAAGAAAGCTAAGGCTAAAAAATAATTTAATTAATAAGTTTACAATAATTAGACATGCGTAAAGCACAAGCAAAAAAATTACCTCTTGCTCCAGATGGTCGTTTTAACGACAAGTTGGTTACTCGTTTTGTTAACAATTTAATGTGGGATGGCAAAAAGAGTACTGCTATCACCATTTTTTATGATGCTATTGATAAGGTTAGCAAAATAACTAGTGATGATGGTTATGAGGTATGGAAGAAAGCATTACATAATATTACTCCTGCTGTTGAGGTACGTAGCCGTAGAATTGGTGGTTCTACTTTCCAAATTCCAACAGAAGTACGTGCTGATAGAAAAATTTCTTTAAGCATAAAATGGATGATCCGTTACAGCCGTGAGCGTAATGGTAGAACAATGGCTGATAAATTAGCAAATGAAATTGTTGCAGCAAGTAAAGGTGAGGGTGCTTCTTTTAAGAAGAAGGAAGATATTCATCGTATGGCAGAAGCTAATAAAGCTTTCTCTCACTTTAAAGTATAATTTTAAATTATATATATATTTAAAAGCCTTGGTTAACTAAGTTAATCGAGGCTTTTTTATTGAAGTAGAATTAAATTACCATCGGCTAGAAGCCGATGGATTTATATTTTGGGCTGAAGCCCACTTAAGAACCTGAAATCCTAAAATCATCATCCTTCTCAATATCCTGATTTTCGATGTACTCCTT
>Ga0007836_1000361_pt1 | contig 10098 bp, 9 predicted proteins | sample CryBogCBE23Oct07_FD_71205 | JGI IMG/M metagenome (GOLD analysis project Ga0007836, IMG submission 71205) | Freshwater microbial communities from Crystal Bog, Wisconsin, USA - CBE23Oct07 | ecosystem: Environmental > Aquatic > Freshwater > Lake | place: Crystal Bog, Wisconsin, USA | collected...
TCCATATTCCCACTTATCAAGATAGATACAATTACTACCCACCTGTTTTATATCCCCCTGTATTTTTGTTTTAAGGCTATCAATAGTTGCCAATACACCTATAATACAAAATATTCCAAATGATACCCCAAGTAAGGATAGGATGGTACGCAGTTTATTGGCATTTAGCTCGCTAAGTGCTAGTTTAAAACTGTTCCATAAAATGGAAAATAATTTTATCATAAGGTAAATATATGATGCTAAGCAAAAAGAAGTAAGACTTAAAAGGTTAGTTTGTATAAATATTAGTGCTTTTATTATTTAAACCTCACCCCAACCTCCATACAAAAGCAAAGTGCAATCCCAGAATTATTGTAACGCTGTAACTAAATAATAGTTTTTCTTACCCTTTTGAATTAATAAATATTTGCCTTGAAGTAAATCGGCGGTGGTTAAAAGCGTTTTATCACCTCCTACTTTTTCTTTATTAATGGCTAATCCACCAGATTGAAGCATTTTCTTCGCTTCACCTTTACTAGGAAAAATTTGGGTATCTGCCAGAAAGCTAATAAAATCGTAGCCCTCTTTAATTTGTTGTAGAGCAATAGTAACTTTTGGCACCCCCTCTAATACTTGCAACAATTGTTGTTCGCTTAATGATAACAAAATTTGAGAAGTATCATTACTAAATAATATTTCACTTGCTTTTAAAGCAAACTCATAATCGTCTTGGCTATGAACAAAAACGGTAAGCTCATGTGCTAAACTCTTTTGAATAATTCTAAGATGAGGGGCTGCCTCATGTTCAATTATCAATGCTTCAATGGTTTCATTTGATAGTAAAGTAAAGAGTTTAATCCACTTTTTAGCATCCTCATCACTTGCATTCAACCAAAACTGGTAAAACTGATAAGGACTTGTTTTTGTAGCGTCCAACCAAATATTACCCTTTTCGGACTTACCAAATTTACCACCATCTGCTTTTGTCACCAATGGGCAAGTAAAAGCAAAAGCCTCGCCACCCATCTTTCTACGTATTAATTCGGTGCCTGTGGTAATATTGCCCCATTGGTCGCTACCGCCCATCTGTAACTTACAGTTTTTATTTTTGTATAACCAGTAAAAGTCATACCCCTGTATTAACTGATAAGTAAACTCGGTAAAACTAATTCCACTTTCGCCTTCAATTCTTTTCTTTACACTATCCTTACTCATCATATAGTTAACGGTAATATGCTTACCCACATCCCTAATAAAGCTTAAGAAATCAATTTCCTTAAACCAATCGTAGTTGTTAACCATTTCGGCAGCATTAGGCTTACTAGCATCAAAATCTAGAAACCGCTCTAATTGCTTTTGAACTCCTCTTTGATTGTGGAGTAGAATATCTTCGCTTAGCAAGTTTCTTTCTTCGCTCTTACCGCTTGGGTCTCCCACCATTCCTGTTGCCCCCCCCACCAAAGCAATGGGTTTATGACCGGCTTTTTGAAGGTGTACCAATAACAATATAGGTACCAGACTACCAATGTGTAAGCTATCCGATGTAGGATCGAAGCCTATGTAAGCACTCGTCATTTCCTTGTTTAACTGCTCTTCTGTTCCAGGCATTATATCTTGTAACATGCCTCTCCAACGCAACTCTTCTATTAATGTCATCATCTTATCATTGAATGTAAAAAATAAACCCTTAGTTCATCATTAAACTTGTTTTGAATTGGCATGAATTGGCAATTGAGTTATCACTATTATACAATTATGCCTTATGAGATTCGTTCTTTTTTAAAACTTGTCACTAATTATTTATCACTAACTATTACCTATTTCCAAGTAAACTGAATATCCAATTCCATATCAGAGTGCAGGCTTCGTTCAACAGGGCAGGTACGTGCAGTTTTTTCAAGTATTTCTTTTTGCTTTTCATCAGCAACAATCCCTTCTGCCATTGTTATATAAGCCTTAATGCCCCCAATCCTTCTAGGTTCAAGGTTCATTATTTTAGTAATTTCTACACTACTACCCGTAATATCTAGCCCCATACTATCGGCTTTTATCCCCATTGTCGTTAACATGCAACTACCTAAGGCAGTAGCAACCATATCTGTAGGACTAAACCTTTCACCCTTACCATGGTTATCTACGGGGGCATCATTCTCTATTAAGGATCCGCTAAGATTGTGCATCATTTCGGTTCTTAACGCACCTTTATAAGTTACTGTTGAAGTCATTGTATTAATTTTACTTAAATTTACAAATAACAAATATAATAGTCGTGAAGCATTTACTTACACTAATACTCATTTCTCTTCCATTTATACTATTTGCACAAGCCAATTCAACCACTGATTCTACTGCAAAACATGCAACGAAAGCAAGTATAAGAAGACAAAAAAATCTTGAGAAAAGAGAACACATCAATCAATTATTGAAGAATGACGAAGAGGGTGCACTAATTTATAGAAAAGAAGGCGACTTTGGTTTTAAATTCAATACAGATGGTTTTAGTTGCATGTACGAGCATGGCAAGTATAAAACAATTACTAAAACCAATATGTGGTGGCTAGAATTGGGTGAACGTAAAAGCCAGAAACAAAAGCGTTTTACACCAGACCCACAACAAATAAGTGTTCCAGGGGGTGAAGTTTATTCTTTAGGTAATTCTTACATTTATGGCAAGGAAAATAACTTTTATTTCTTAAATCTAGGTTTTGGCAAGCAACGACTTATTGGCAATAAAGGGAATACCAATGGGGTTGCGGTTAGTGCTATTTATGGGGCAGGACTTACGCTAGGATTATTAAAACCATATTATGTACAAGTACCAGATTCAATAAATGGAGAAAAAGATATAAAGTTTAGTCAAGACAGTACTACCTTTTTAGATGCGACCTCCATATTAGGGGCTTCTGGATTTTCGAAAGGATTGGGTGAAATTAAGGTGGTACCAGGTTTACACACACGTGTTGCATTAAGATTTGATTATGGAAAGTTTAGAGAAACCATATCGGCTTTAGAGGTAGGTTTAAACGTAAACTATTATGCCAATAAAATTGGGATTATGGCATTAAATGAAAAGGAAAGATTGTATTTAAATGCTTATGCTGCCATCTTTTTCGGAAGGAGAAAGTAACTAAATCCCGATTTATTCAAGCCGAGCTTTTGGAGGCTTATTGCCTTGAAGGTATTTTCTATTGTCTTTGGCTATTTCTATTGTTGCTAAAAGTATTAAAATAAGCTTTCGAAGCTACAATCCTAATATAGCGTAAATCTATATTTGATACATATTACTATAACAATAAAGCTACTTTGATGGATTAATATTAGAGATAAAGGGGAGCTAAAAGAAAGTGTGATGAGGCAAGCAACCAACTTACACCCTTTTTGTTTTTAGAAATACTTATCAACGCCCATTATTCAATAAAAATTAGTAACTAACCTTTTTGTTAATTTGCATTTTCAAAATATATACATGCAGGAATTACCCGTTATTACAAATGCTTCTGAAAACATTTTAAAAAAACCAAACTGGTTAAGAGTAAAACTTCCCATAGGAGAAAGCTACAAACATGTTAGAGGATTGGTAGACAACCACAAGTTACACACAATTTGCGAGAGTGGCAACTGCCCAAATATGGGTGAATGTTGGGGAGAAGGCACAGCAACTTTTATGATATTGGGTAATGTTTGCACTCGTAGTTGCGCCTTTTGTGCGGTTGCAACAGGTAGACCTGAGGCAGTAGATTGGGATGAACCACAACGTGTAGCAGAAGCCATACACTTAATGAAAGTGAAGCATGCCGTTATAACGAGTGTGGATAGAGATGAATTAAAAGATGGAGGCTCTATTATATGGTACAACACCATTAAAGCTGTAAAAGCATTGAACCCAAATACTACTTTAGAAACATTAATACCGGACTTTAGAGGTATTACCGATCAAATACAGCGCATTATTGATGCAGCACCCGAAGTAGTTAGCCACAACATGGAAACGGTAGAAGTAAACACGCGTAAAGTAAGGATTCAAGCAAAATACAGAAGAAGCTTAGATGTTTTGAGGATTTTGAAAGAGGGTGGAATGCGTACTAAAAGCGGCCTCATGCTAGGCATTGGAGAGACTAAAGAAGAACTAATTGAAACCATGCACCATTTAAGAGAGGTTAACTTAGATGTTTTAACACTTGGTCAATACTTACAACCAACCAAGAAGCATTTGCCCGTTCAACGTTATGTGCATCCCGATGAGTTTGCAGAATTAAGAGAGATAGGTTATAACTTAGGATTTGATTATGTAGAAAGTGGTCCGTTGGTACGCTCCTCTTACCATAGCAATAAACATGTTTATCAAGGGTTTGGAAGAAACCTATGGATGGAAGAAAAGAAGGTAGCGGTATAGATATTGGTACTAAGAGCTGTTTTTCATTAATAATTATATAATGTTTTGGTTGAAAGGTTACTTATTTCTCTTCGTGTGCATTAATAATTAATCATAAAAATAACTTTAGGTAGCCATGAAAAAATTATTAATCAGCTTTCTATTCCTTGCAGTTTTTATTTTAATTAATTCTCAACAAGCTTCAGCCCAAAAACTTGGACCTAATGACACGATTCGTGTTTATGCTTTTGTAACCGCTCAAGGCGATACTATACCTGGTGGTTACCTACCTACTGTAACGGTATATGCTAAAATGAATGCCAAGTGGGTTAAATATTGGAAAGAATGGACACGTTTGCGTAATGCCGTTTATGTTACTTATCCCTATGCCAAAGCTGCTGGAAAAACCATTAATGAAATTAATAGAAAATTAGCAGGCATTACGGATAAAGAACAACGTAAAGCCATTATACACTCAAAAGAAAAGGAATTAAAACAAGAATTTGGAGATAAAATAACCAACCTATCTGTTTATCAGGGTAAAGTTTTAATGAAGTTGATTCGGAGAGAGACTGGAGATAATTGCTATGAAATAATAAAAGAATATAAAGGTGGATTTAATGCGGGCTTCTGGCAATCTGTTGCTTTTATATTTGGCAGTAGCCTTAAACAAAACTATGATGACAAAGGAGAAGACAAGGTTATGGAAGATATTGTAAAAGATGTTGAAAAGATGTACGGATATAGAAGCTAGGGTTTGGATTATAAAGTATAGGGATTAAGGTGTAGAGTAAAAGGTGTAGGGCTTACCTTTAATTTGTTGTTTTTTGGGCTACACATCTATTCTAGTGTAGATAATTATTGTTAAAATAAATTGATTTGAGACAAATGAAAAGCAAGAACCCTGTGCATTTAAACTGATTAACCATCCTATTCATTCAAATCAATTAATTATTATAGTTAAAATGCAATACTCTACATTTGGACATATTGGTTATACCTTGATAAAATGGATTGAATAATAAGAAGGTTGACGCTAACCAAGATTACTCAATAAAAGCCTGATTAAAGTAGTTAAGAATAATAATAGTATCCTATTAAAAAATCTGGGTTAAATGAATTTCGCTAAAATTCCACACGTCTTTAAAGTAATTATTTGCACACCCATTTTTCAAACTTTATTTATCCTTTCCTTTACTTCACACACAGTTTATTTACATTCGCCCAATAATTAATTTAAATGCGTTCATTAACAATAATATTTTGCATTTTCCTTACTCCTTTTCTTACAATTGCTCAGTTTCATGCATACGTATCAGGTAAAGTGGTTGATGAGAACGACAAACCTATGGCTGGTGTAACCATACAACAATTAAACAAACTAAAGTCGACAACTACTGATACTAGCGGTCATTTTCGCATAACCATTACCTCAAACAGACCCACACTGCTTACTTTTTCTGCAATTGGTTTTTCTACATTTCAAAAAAGCTACCTTTTAGCAAATGGAAAAGAAGAAAAAGTGTTTGTTCGCCTACAACCCAAGGTTGCTATCTTACAAGGAGTAACTGTAAAAGACAATAGCTACAGCCGTGAAGCGGGTGCAGTAGTTATTGATGCTAACAAAGTGCTTTTAAACCCTTCACCAGTAAATAATATTGAAAGCTTAATTAAGATATTCGTAGGTAGTAATAATGAATTAACCTCTAATTATTCTGTAAGAGGCGGTAACTATGATGAGAATCTTATTTATGTTAATGACTTCGAAATATTTAGACCTTATTTGGTAAGTAGTGGTCAACAGGAAGGCTTAAGCTTTATTAACCCCGAGATGACTGGAGGGGTAAAGTTTTATAATGGTGGCTTCCAATCCAAATATGGGGACAAATTAAGTAGTGTATTAGATGTATCTTATCACAAACCCAAAACTAGTGGAGGATCATTTTATGCAGGATTGTTAGAGCAAGGATTACACTTAGAGGGCATAGGTGCAAAGGGAAAAGTAACTTATTTATTAGGTGCACGTAACCGTAGTAACAGAAACTTATTAAGTAGTCAGGAAACAAAAGGCAACTATGTTCCCGCTAGTGCCGATTTTCAATCGCTCCTCACTTGGCAGGCATCCAATAAATGGCAACTAGAATTATTAACCAACTTCTCTGCAACTAAGTTTAGCTTGTTTCCTCAACAAAGTAAGCTTACCTCATCAGTTTATACCAGTTTGTTTTCTGAAAACCTTGGCTTAGACATTAATTTTTCGGGACAAGAAAAAGACAAGTATGGCACTAACTTTATTGGTTTGTCTGCTACGAACCAACCCCGTAAAAACCTGAAACTAAAATGGATGTTGAGTAGTTTTTCGGACTATGAAAAAGAAAATGAAGACATAACCGGTGCCTACCTTTTTGGTGAGCGAGACTTTACTAGTAACAGTGCCACTTATGGTTTAATTGTAAATCCATTGGGGGCGGGTGTGTACCAAAACTTTAGTCGCAATACGCTATCTATTAATATTTTAAATGCCACACACAAAGGAAGCTTATCAAGTGGTAAAAACTTTTTACAATGGGGCAATACCATTGAGCAACAAAAAATTGTGGACAAACTAAACCAATGGGAGTATAATGATAGTGCAGGTTATGGTTTACAGTACAACCCCGATGTATTAAATTTATACTCCTCCTTAAAAAGCAAAAGTGATATAAATATTACTCGTTTTAGTGGATATATACAGGACAATATCTCCTTTAGAAACAAATCAGACTTTATTCTTGAGGTGGGTACACGTTACAACTATAACACCTTAAACAACGAGTTATTGGTTTCGCCACGAACTGGTTTTTCATTTAAACCAAGAAACTGGAAGAAAGATGTAATCTTTAAATCGTCGATTGGTATTTATCAGCAACCCCCATTCTATAGAGAGTTAAGGCAGACTGATGGCACAGTTAATACCAGTTTAAAAGCACAAAAAAGCTGGCAGTTTAGTAGTGGTTTTGATTATAGCTTTAAAATGTTTCAGCGTGCTGCTAAGTTTACAAGCGAAGTCTATTATAAAAACAGTTGGGATGTGGTGCCTTACGATATAGACAATGTGCGTCTACGCTATTTTGGGGTAAATAATGCCAAAGCTTATGCTATGGGTATTGAAAACAGGCTTTATACCGAATTGGTTAAAGACGCCGAAAGCTGGATTAGCTTTAGTGTGATGCGTACCAAAGAAAAAATTGATAACTTTAGTTACGAAACCTATCAAAATGCAGCAGGCGAAACCATAAACGCCAATTCTAAAGATAAAGTAGTAGCAGATAGTTTAAAAAACACGCTTGGATGGCTACGCCGCCCTACCGATAGACTCTTAACTTTTGGCATGTTTTTTCAAGATTACATGAGCAACAACAAAAACCTTAAGTTTTACTTAAATGCAATATATGGCAGTAATTTACCCTACAATATCCCTGGTAGTGTAAAATATAGAAATGCCCTTACCATACCTAGTTATTTACGGGTAGATATGGGCTTTAGTGCTTTATTGGTTGATGGCACTAAGGATAACCTACGTAGCCACTCTCCTTTTAGAAACTTTCAAAGTATTTGGGCAAGCTTGGAAGTTTTTAATGTAATTGACCACGACAACACGATTAGCTACCTACTTATTAAAGACTTTCAGAACAATACTTATACCATTCCTAACAGGTTAACGCCTCGTTTACTTAATTTAAAATTAATTGCGAGATGGTAGTGGTGAGTGGATAATTGATAATTGATATTTGATATTGGATATTGGATAATTATAATTATAATTTCAATGCCATTAAGTTAAGGAATAACTGTCAGGTTGAGCTTGTCGAAACCGGGTCAAATTAAGGTTCTTCCATTTCCTAACCGCCTTCTACAAGCTGTTAACGCCCTGATTTCCGTATTGTAACAAAGAAAAAAATCCTTAACTTAATGACATTGCTCTATTAATGGGTTAAAAATCTATAGTAATCCTATTTAGCAGAACAACCGATACAGCACTCATAAAGGCTTGAACCGCAAAGTAGAGAATGCTGCGCTAGAGGCTAAATCTTGAACTTCAAGTGCTTTTATAGTATAAAGATTAAGTGTTTATGAAGGTGCATTTACCTACCGATAACAATTGCTTAATTCTTGCTCGATTGTTCCATAATGTTAGGCCGAAACTACTTCTAAAACAAAGAACAATTGCTGAATTACTTCTGCAAGCACTTTACTAAACACTTTTGTACAAGGCATTACTGTCGATAGTAGTATTTGTTGCTCCTGTATCTAAAATCATTTTCAGTTCATACCTGTCGTCAATTTCAATATTTACCAGTATTAGCCCGCTTTCGGATTCTCGTCTAAATTTATAGGTCATTTTGTAATTCGATTAAAAATGCCTGTTATTTTCCTTGTTGATTTGAAAGTGCCCGTATATATTAAAGTTATTTTCTCAAAGTTTGAGGTTTTATCCCTACCCAAATAACAAACTTCTTTTTTGTCTTTACTGTGAAACAATGGAATACCTGAAAGCACATCAAGTTTGCTGTCGTCCATCATTGGATTACCAAGCAATACCCATTCATCTGGATACAGCGCTTTTATTTCATCAATATTTATTATTGGTCCCATTTCTTTTTTATTGACGCAAATTTAAAGGTTTTCTCCTTTGTTTAAAATTGGCATGATGTGTAAAAGCATTGCCACCAACGAAAAATTGTTCTACGCCTTGGTTCGTGTCTACGCCTTGGTTCGTGTCCTCACGAACCAACTAATTCAACAATAAAGTGTTCGTGAAGACACGAACCAAGGCATAGACATTTGTTAATGGTTCGTTGCATCATCTCTTTGCTTTTTGGAAATGTCATGGGCAAAATCTTCCTTTTTAGTAAAATACTCAAGTCCTAAAATCAATAGGATAGTGGTGAAAGAATTTACTTTAGATATTATTGGAAGTAAATTCCAATTACTTGATAGGTGTATATAAACTGCATAATAAAAAATGCACATGCAAATGACGCTATACAATTTTAGAAAATAATGTTGTGTTTTAAATAGAAATGCTGTTATCCAAGTGATGCAAGTCCAAAACAATATGCTCGAAATTGTTAGCATTAGGTCATGATAAGGGGTAACTATCAAAAAAGTTAAGATCATGGCGAGTATTCCACCATATTTAATAATATTTGCTGAAGTCTTTTCCGGTATTTTATTTGACATATTGACAAAAAAGATTGCACAACTTATTGAATATAAGAACATTCCTATGTATGCCCAAATTATGGAAGTATTCCGTGTGCCATTTAATGCATTCGTCTCAAAAAGATTGCATGTATAATTTTGAGACCAATCATACCCGATGGAGTGTTTGTTTTGATAGGTTCCTCCTGGATAAATAGAAATAGCTATAGTGAGGAAACTCAAAGAAATTATTAATCCTGTTAATACTGAATACTTCTTAAGCATTTTAATAAATTATTAATTTAAAGGAATTAAAATGAAATTTTGAATTATATTGATTGTATACGAGTCAGGTCTATGCTTGTAATAACCACGAACAAATTATTGTTTGCAAGGTGCTTGACAACATTGTTCTGCCAAAACTACTGCTAAAAGAAAGCACTAAAGCCGAGTTTGTTCCGTCCCCAGCCATATTTGCAATACTGATGTTGAACTAAACCTACGGTAGCCCTTCCGCGACTAGTCCGTAGTTTAGCATTTCAATAAAATTAAATTTATGACAA